>Ga0316203_1000028_pt1 | contig 290067 bp, 278 predicted proteins | sample 6monrhotite_MG_FD_204940 | JGI IMG/M metagenome (GOLD analysis project Ga0316203, IMG submission 204940) | Microbial mat bacterial communities from mineral coupon in-situ incubated in ocean water Damariscotta River, Maine, United States -... | ecosystem: Environmental > Aquatic > Marine >... | reverse complement strand
AAGGTTGATCGAAGCCGGTGATCGACAAGGTATCACCATCGACATCCGTGTCGTTGGCCAGCAGGTCTGCGGCGCTAAAGGTGATGGTTCCATCTTCCGACCCGGTCAGGGTGTCATTGGCGGCAACCGGGCCGTCGTTAACACCACTGACATCGATGGTCACCGTTGCCGTGTCTGTGGTTGTACCGTCTGAGACCGTGTAGGTGAAGTCGGTCGAACCGTTCCAGTTGGCGTCCGGCGTGAACGTGTAGGTGCCGTCAAGGTTATCAACGATGGCACCGTTTAGGGGCTGATCAAAGCCGGTGATGCTTAGGGTATCACCATCGACATCCGTATCGTTGGCCAGCAGGTCAGCGGCTGAGAAGGTAATAGTGCCGTCTTCAGACCCGGTCAGGGTATCATTGGCGGCAACAGGGCCGTCGTTAACGCCACTGACATCGATGGTCACCGTTGCCGTGTCCGTCGTCGTGCCGTCTGAGACCGTGTAGGTGAAGTCGGTCGAACCGTTCCAGTTGGCGTCCGGCGTGAACGTATAGGTGCCGTCCAGATTATCGACAATCGCACCGTTCAAAGGTTGATCGAAGCCGGTGATCGACAAGGTATCACCATCGACATCGGTGTCGTTGGCCAGCAGGTCTGCGGCGCTAAAAGTGATGGTTCCATCTTCCGACCCGGTCAGGGTATCGTTGGCGGCAACCGGGCCCGTATTAATGCTCGCCACATCGACGGTGATCGTACCGGTCGTGACGGCCGTATCGCCACCGATACTTTCCGTGGAGGTAGAAGACACTGTCAAATCAAAGGGGCCGACAAAACCACCAGCTGGGGGATTGACCGACAGGTTAGCCAAATCAGCCGGACTGAGCGTATAAGTTCCGTCGCCATTATCCGTTCCTGCGGACAGGGTGGCACCGGCGGGAACGTCACTGATCGTGATTGATAGTGTTTCCGAACCATCCGTATCGGTTAACGCCGAATTGACATTCAACGCAATGGAGCTGCCTGGACCTCCCGCCGAATTGGTCAGATCAAGCGTCGGCGCATCGGCATCGGCGGCGACAGAAACATCAAGCGTCGTTACCACCCCACCGGAAGTCAGTGTAATGGTAAAGTCCTGATCGCTGTTCACCGGAGGCGTGACCTTTAGCCCGCTCAATTCCGATACCGCGACGGTCCATGTCCCGTCTTGATTATCCGTACCCGCCGACAAGCTGGCACCTTGCGGAATTTCAAAAGAGATATTATCGGTTGAATCAGATGATATCATCAGGAGGATATCATTATCTTCCGTGCCCGCTGCATTCACAACTTCCAGATCGACAATGGCCGCAACATCAACGGCAAAGGTCTCGATTTCTATTCCGCCATCGTTGGAGAATGCCGTCACGGACATATTGAAAGATCCGTTGTAGTCTTGCGGCGGTGTAATCGACAAGCCGCTGAGTTGATCTGGTGTCAGGCTGACCGCCCCACCACTAAAACCAATGGCTTGGGTATCACCGGCGGCATCCACATAGGTGAGGGACGAGCCGCTCGGGATATTGCCCAGAATTACGTTATGAACATCGCTGTCAGCCCCGGTCGGTGCGACCGCTTCAGAAATATTCAGCGCAATCGCCGTATCTTCATCACCGCTAACGTTGTTGGCGGTGATATCCGGATTATCGACAACAGGCTTGACGGTAACACCAAAGGAAGCCTGATCGGTGGTCGTATTACCCGTCTGACTATCTATAGCATCTACGCGCACTTGCAACGTAATATCACCATAATAGTCTTGTGGTGGCGTCATGGTCAGGCCCTGAAGCATGTTCTGCAATCCGGCCATATCACCCGCCGAGAGAGTCCAGCTACCGTCACCATTGTCCGTACCGGCAGAAAGCGTCACATTCTGCCCTGCAGACAAGCCAACAAAATCGATAGTGACCGAAGCCGTATCGCTGGCATCTGCATCCGCGCCAGTAAGAACAACAAAGTCACCATTACCGTCCACCGGGAACAGAGTCAGATCTACGGCTGTGTCTTCATTGGTAATTTGGCTGTTAACATTCAGACTGGTATCAAAATCAGGATTTGTTGCCGTTGTTGCCGTTGTTGCCGTGGTTGCGGTGGTTGCGGTGGTCGCGGTGGTTGCGGTGGTTGCGGTGGTTGCGGTGGTTGCCGTCGTCACTGAAGTCGCACTGGTCGCGGTCGTTGCAGTGGTTGCTGAAGTCGCGCTGGTCGCGGTCGTTGCAGTGGTTGCCGTCGTCACTGTAGTTGCAGTGGTTGCTGTGGTCGCTGAAGTCGCACTGGTCGCGGTCGTTGCAGTGGTTGCCGTCGTCACTGTAGTTGCAGTGGTTGCGGTGGTCGCTGAAGTCGCACTGGTCGCGGTCGTTGCAGTGGTTGCCGTCGTCACTGTAGTTGCAGTGGTTGCGGTGGTCGCTGAAGTCGCACTGGTCGCGGTCGTTGCAGTGGTTGCGGTGGTCGCTGAAGTCGCACTGGTCGCGGTCGTGGGGCTTGTTGCCGACGTCGCTGACGTGGCACTCGTCGCGGTCGTGGCTGTTGTCGTTGTCGTCGCCGACGTAGCCGACGTAGCTGTCGTTGGACTGGTTGCAGACGTCGCCGTCGTTGCCGTCACCGGAGCCGTTGGCGATACAGCTTCAGGCGCAGGCGTTTCCGCCGGCACTTGATCTTGCTCAACTTGAGTCGCCTGATTAGGGGCAGCAGTTTCTGGAACAACTTGCGCGTTTTCAGGCGCTGTACTGACAGCAGGAATCACAGGATCAGGGCCTGTCGCAGGGACCGGATCATTCGTCGCTTGTGCAGGAGCATCCTGCCCGCGCGTAACAACCAGATCGGGGGCCGGGGCATTAACTTCCGGCGTTTCGCCAGCAATATTTTCCTGGGTGCGGACAACTTCACCGGCCTGAACAATAGTTTCCCCTTCCGGGGCCATATTGGCGATAAGTTCCGCTTCGGTCGGTTGACTGCCCGTATGAATAGCCGCTAACGAACCGTCAACACCAGGGGCATCCCATTCATCAGTGTTTTCGGATTCATCAACGAATTCTTCTTCGCCGTCGAGCCTCTGGTCTTCCGCCATAAGGGTCAGATCATCAAGGTTCTGGCGATCATCCGAAGTTTCCCGCTGATCTTCTTCCTCATCAGCGCCAGCTTCTTCGTTAGGGTTGATGTCTTGTTCAGCCATATCCGACCTCAATCATTGTCTTGGTTTCAATTTGGGCGCGCTGCCATCAAACCAACGCATAGCCTAAAAAGAACCGATTTATTCCATAGTTAAAAATTTAAGGATAATCAGGCGCAAGTCATGCTAAATCGCCAAAAATGGCATATAGGATCAGTATCTTGCGCCTATTCGATCTGGCGAATTTGGTACCTTTGAGGCATCATTGCCAGCGTCGTCGAAGAAACAAGTCAATGGCTTTCCTGAGGAGATCGCAAAATGCGCCTTCTAACCCCTTTTTGTGTTAATGAAGGGCAGTTTTCCGCGGATATTTGCGACCGCATTGTCGAACTTGGCGACTCGTTCTCTCCAATGCAGGCAGAAGTCGCCTTTGACCCCAATAATAACCTTAGGGATTCGTCGGTCTCGTGGATCAGGCAATGCGACGAGACCCTATGGCTATATAACATGATCGACACCCTGGTCCGGGAAGCCAACGCTCGACATTGGAATTGGGCACTTACGGGTGCGGAGTCCATGCAATACACCGAGTACGGACCAAAACAGTTTTACAGTTGGCATGCTGACCAGAGGCGCGAGCCCTATGCTGAAAGCTCCCGTTGGCCCGGGCAAATCCGCAAGATCAGCATCTCAGTACACCTTTCAGACGGCGACGACTACGAAGGAGGTGAATTCATCATTGAGGACCCTCAAACGCCGCCTGATGACATAGACCGGCGCTTAACCCCGTTGCATCGCGCCCGCGCAAGGGGATCAGTGATCATATTCCCCTCGCACCTTCATCATAGAGTTAATCCAGTGATCTCCGGCAAACGGCGCTCGTTGGTCGCTTGGTTCCTCGGACCACCTTTTGTTTGACAGGAACAATAAGGATGAGCGATCAAACCGCCGTGCTATTTGCCAACGATGCCTTTTACGCCGCCTTTGCGGCACGCGACATGCAGGCGATGAATGATGTCTGGTGGCATGGTGAAAACATTACCTGCATCCACCCCGGCTGGCCGCCCCTGTTTGGCCGCGATCAGGTGATGGGCAGTTGGCAAGGAATACTAAACAACGCGGGAAGTTCGGGCATTCAATGCCGCAAAGCGGTCCCCCATATTTTCGACAACACCGCCTATGTGGTGTGTTACGAAGTCATTGGAAAGGACACACTTTTGGCCTCTAACGTTTTTATCCGTGATGATCGTCGATGGCGCATGGTCCACCATCAGGGAGGCACATCATCCGCTCTTCCGCCGGAACCGACCAATGAGGGCCCAGGCTTTATTCAATGAAACCCGCAGTCAGGCCATTTCTGAAATGAAATCCTGAAACTTTCCGGCTTTGCTGCGCGGCAGTTCCGCCGCATAGGAAAAAGTGATCTTGAACGGATAGGCAAATTTGCTTTGCGTCCACTCGGCAATCGCGATTTCTTCATCTGTTGTCAGGGCACGCAAGACGGCCAGACGAACCTCAATCGCGTCTTTTTCAATTTGGGCAAATTGATATTGGCGGATCGGCGCCAGCGCCATGAACGCACCAATATCTCCACTCGACAATAGCGTCCATCGGGATTCCCCCGTTGGCAAGGTTAGGACATTCTGTTTACGTCCATGAATGCGGGTCAGAACGGGCAGCCCACGACCGCACGAACATGGCCCACCAACTTCTGCAAAATCGCCAATTTCGTAACGGATCAGGGGCATGGCAAAATTATGCAACGTGGTCACCACCACCCGACCAGTCTGACCAGGGCCAACAGCCTTATTTTGATCATCCAGAACCTCCAGATATACCCCTTCACCCATCACGTGATAATGGGGATTTTCAGGGCATTGCAGGGCCAGGTAACCGACTTCACGGCCGGAATACATGTCCGCCAACGTTGCCCCCCAAACCTCGCGAACGGTGGTGCGAAGATCATGGGGAAGGATTTCAGAAAGCGTGATGACTTCCTTGAGATTGTTAAAACGGATGCCTCGGTCACGGCAATATCGGGTCAAACTTGCGACCACGGTCGGGTGTGTAAGCAAATAGTCGGGCTCCTTGCGTTGCAGCCAATCAACCATTTGCTCTGTCGTCGAATTTATATTCAGGCCAAAGCTTGGCCCGGTTTTGAAAACGTTGTCCTTCGCGCCCCAGGCGGGATGTCTTGAGCCATCCGGGTACATTGCCTTACCCTTAGTTGACGTGCGAATTGCGGCAAATTTACCCAGCAGGTCACGGTGATGCCAAAGATGATCTCGGGCGGTAAATGCGCTCCAATACAATAACGCCAGTCGAGTTCGGATCAGCTTGATCGGTTGACCCGTGGTCCCGGATGTATAGATCGAAAAACTGTCGCCATGACGGTCAGGAATGTTATTGGAAAGCATGTCATCGCCGAATTCGTTGACAGTGGTGCGCGGCAAGATTGGCACCTCAGCCCAAGCCCCTTGCCTAAGGGACTCAGCCGACATCACGCCCATATTGGCCAACGCACCGTCATAATATTTTGTTGTCTTTCGGGCATGGTTAAGCAGGCGTTCAAGAAACCGAAACTGCTCGCGTTCCAACTTTTGCGGCGACCACCACTGGGTCTTATCCATTGTGCGCAACAACTTATACACCGACCGCCCTTTGACGGTGTTGGCTTCTTTTCGAAGTTCAGAACTCAGTCTTGGGTCTGGCTGTCGAGAATTCTCGGTCATGGAAATTATTATATCCAGATGGGGCAGCTTTGTCAGATAAGCGTATGCTTTGCCGCCATAGCAGTCCTGCCAAGCCGCCTCTCCCCCCTCCCCATTCAGCATCGAAAACAGGACACAAACCTGGCGCGAGATGGCCTTTCGGCGTTAGACAGGCACCTGCTTTCGTAACATAAAGGCCTCGCTCCACTTCAAAATACATATCATCAAACGGGCGGCGTGGTCAGATCAAAACCGGCTACTTACAACGCATCTGGACCAGTTTCTCCGGTTCGGATACGCATGGCCTGACCTATTTCCCAAACGAATATTTTGCCGTCACCAATTTTTTCGGTCAACGCGGCTGAACGAATGGCTTCCATTGTCTGCGGCAATTGATCATCGTTGACGACAACCTCAATCCGCACCTTCGGCACAAAATCGACTGCATATTCGGCACCGCGATAGATTTCCGTTTGGCCTTTCTGCCGACCAAATCCCTTGGCTTCCGATATGGTCAATCCCTGAATACCGATTTCCGTCAAAGCATCGCGAACGGCGTCCAGCTTAAACGGTTTAATAATTGCCATCACCATTTGCATGGCTTCACCTCCCAATATCCCGTTTACAATGTGTAACCACGTTCACCATGAGATGCCAAATCAAGGCCCTCAGTAATGTCATCATCGGTTACGCGTAATCCACATACGGCTGATGTCAGCTTAAGGATCAGCCAAGAAAAGCCAACCGACCAGACAATCGTCGAGACCACAGCCAAAGCCTGCACGCCGAACTGCTGACCCGCGGTCACGCCATCTGCCAGTCCGCCGCCGCCAAAGGATGTCTGGGCGAGAAAAGCAACCAGCAATGTGCCAAGGATACCGCCGACGCCGTGAACTGCAAAAACATCAAGAGAATCGTCAATTTCCAACTTATTTTTGACAAAATTGACGGCGTAGTAACAGACGACACCACCAACAAGGCCAATAATAAAGCCACCAACCGGGCCGACAAATCCCGACGCAGGCGTTATCGACGCCAGCCCGGCGACCATGCCCGTGACAATACCGATCAAACTTGGCTTGCCGAACTTAATCCACTCAATCGCGACCCAAACCAACGACGCCGTCGCGGCAGAGATATGCGTCACCAGCATCGCCATGCCGGCGTTGGCATCGGCGGCGAGGGCTGAACCCGCGTTAAACCCGAACCAGCCAACCCATAACATCGCCGCACCGATCATCGTCAACCCGGGGCTATGCGGTGGACGCAAATGGAGCGGGAACCCATTACGATTACCAAGTGCCTTGACGACAACAAGGGCAGAGACGCCAGCGGTCACATGGACGACAATGCCACCGGCAAAATCCATCACCCCCATCTCGTTCAACCACCCGCCACCCCATACCCAGTGAGTGACCGGCGCGTAGACAAAGATCAGCCAAAGGCCGGAGAACATTAGCACAGCGGAGAATTTCATCCGTTCCGGGTAAGCGCCGATGATCAGGGCAGGCGTGATGATCGCAAATGTCATCTGGAACATGACAAATACGGATTCCGGTATGTCACCACTGAGGCTGTCCCAGTTAACACCGCTCAGCAACATTAAGGACAGCCCACCGACAATCGCATTGCCGTCGCTGAACGCGAGACTGTAAGCGCCAAAAAACCACAGCAATGACGACAAACAGGCGACAGCGAAACAGTGCATCATTACCGATAGAACGTTTTTTGACTGCACAAGACCGGCATAAAAGAGCGCCAGTCCCGGCAACGTCATGAACAGCACCAGCGCAGTCGCCGTTAAAATCCAAGCCGTATTCGCGCCATTTAGATCAGCGTCGGCAGCATACCCACTGCCCGGGGCGACCATTAATACGAACCCAAAAAACAAGCAACCCGCGACTACAGAACGATATTTCACCCGACTTCCCCTGTTTTGTTTTCTCATTACCTGTTTTTTGTAACCTTGTTTTGCCTTGTCACTCAATTAAAAAGCGCCGCCTCGAAGTCTTGCCAGTTCACATCAAGACCTCAAAAGGGAACGGCAGCTCAACGTCACCACACGCTCTGAGAAATCTATATCATTTGCGTGCCTACCCGCGAGTGAGGAGCACAGATTGAACTCACAAAGGGGATTTGAGGCGTCGCAGACCACTGAAAAGGCGGGAACGTTCATAAAAACCTCACCGACGCGTTGTTTCGGTGTAACATTACCAGCTTAGAATGATAAATCGCTTATTGCATCATAACAGTACTTGGGGAGATCATGATGAACACATTCGGCTTGAAACCAACAACTTATGCCGTCCTGGCCGCTCTCACCTTATCACCACTCGCCTTTGGCGCCGCTCATGCAGGCAGTGTCGCCCAGCTACGCATATTGGAAACCACCGATATTCACGTACATATTGCCGATTATGATTATTACGCCAATAAAAAGTCCGTCACTGTCGGCCTTGCCAAGGTTGCCACACTCATCAAAACGGCACGTGCCGAATCGAAGAACTCTCTGCTGATTGACAACGGTGACTTGATTCAAGGAAACCCGTTAGGCGATTACATGGCCAAGCGTAAAGGGCTCAAGGCCGGGGACATTCATCCGGTTTACAAGGCCATGAATTTGTTGAATTACGACGTCGGCAACATTGGCAATCATGAATTCAACTACGGACTTGAATATTTAGGCAAAGCGCTGAAAGGCGCCAATTTCCCCTACGTAAACGCCAACATCACCGTTGATGACGGCGATGACAATGACGCCAACGACAAGTCCTACTTCACCCCTTACCTGATCCTGGACCGTAAACTCACGACGAATGACGGGAAGACGCAGGCCATCAAGATCGGGGTTATTGGGTTCGTTCCACCGCAGGTTATGCAGTGGGACAGCAAAAACCTGACGGGGAAGGTCAAAGCCTTGGATATGGTCGCGACCGCAAAAAAGTATATTCCGCAAATGAAAGCCAAAGGGGCCGATATCATTATCGCCGTCCCCCATTCGGGGCTGTCGGCAGCAAGCCCCTCTGGAATGGATGAGAACAGCACGTACTATCTAAGTAAAGTTGCAGGTATAGACGCCATATTATTCGGTCATGCCCATACAGTGTTTCCCTCCAAGACCTACGCGGGCATTGCAGGCGCGAATATTGAGAACGGCACGCTAAACGGGGTCGCGGCTACAATGCCGGGCTTCTGGGGCAGTCATTTGGGGTTAATCGACCTGAAACTAACTTTATCTGATGCTGGAAAATGGTCTATCGCCTCATCTAAAGGTTCAGTGCGGGCGATTTACAAACGTGATGGACGCAAAAAAATCTCACTGGTCAATGCTGATCAAGCGATCATCGATTCGATCAAGGACGAGCATCAGGCAACCATCGCTTACATGGCCGAAGGAGTCGGTAAAACCCTTGCCAACATCAATAGCTATTTTGCCTTGGTGGCCGATGATCCGTCCATTCAGATCGTTACCAATGCCCAAAAATGGTATGTCGAAAAACTGATCAAGGGCACCGAATACGAAGGTCTGCCAATACTGTCGGCCGGGGCTCCCTTTAAGGCCGGAGGGCGTGGCGGACCGGATTATTATACGGTCATCGATAAGGGCGATATTGCGCTTCGCAACGTTGCCGATCTTTATATATATCCGAACACGTTGCGCGCCGTGTTATTGACCGGCGCCCAAGTCCGCGAATGGCTGGAAATGTCGGCGGTTGCTTTCAATACTATCGATCCGGCCATAACCACAGAACAACCCCTGCTTAATCCAAAATTTCCCTCCTATAACTTCGACGTGATTGATGGTGTGACCTACAAGGTGGACCTGACCCAGAAGGCGCGTTATGCCAAGGATGGAAAAGTTGTCAACGCGAGCGCTCACCGCATTCAAGACTTGAAATTCAACGGTAAAGCGATCGACATGACGGCCAAGTTCATCGTCGCGACCAACAATTACCGAGCCGGAGGTGGTGGTCATTTTCCTGGCCTCGATGGGTCAACAACAATCATTGAAGCGCCAGATGAAAACCGCACGGTTCTGGCGAATTACATATTTGACTTGAAGACCATCAATCCTTCAGCAGATATGAATTGGTCGTTCGCGCCGATTAAGGGCAGCCCCATGGTTACTTTCATCTCATCGCCCAATGCCGCCAAGGCCTTAACGCCGGCCCTGCCGATCAAGGCGTTAGGGTCCGCACCGGGCGGATTTGGGAAATATCAAATGGTATTGAAATAATAACGGGTCAAGGAATTTAGAGGCGGGACGTCACACCCGCCTCATTTTTTCGGCGCAATGAGGGACCCTATCCGTTGGGCGGTGTTTCTGGCATCAACTTTCGGTCATGAACGCCTTTGCGGACTTGCATTAACAACAAATCAGCGGTCGTCAGCAGTTCAAAAACTGAGCGCGCGCCTTCTTGGTATAAACGCACTACTCCATGTTTAACATCTGGTGGTGCAGACCACCTCAAATCATCAATTTCACGAATTTCAACAATTACAAATCCGTCACCGTTTTTCCGTGGTGCCCGCCAACGCAACGTTTTGTTGAACCGCTTGGGCGCCCCCAGCATGGCCGTCCATATATCCGGCGTTTCAGAGGGCGCACCGAATTTCCTTTTAAAATACGTCGATAACCGCCTAAACGATGCCGTCGGAAACAAGGCGTGGTACTGCGTCGCCCGGTTGGCGTCGTAACGCACGATCACCCGCCCACCACCAGCGTAAAAGGTTGAGCCGCCAAACACCGGTTTAATTTCATCAGGCCACGCGATAACCTCAATACAAAAGGAACTGTGCCACGCCGGTTTTTCCACACAGTCCGCGTTGTCACGTCGCGGTTTTCCCAAACGTCCGGCCTCACCCAAAACCATACTGTCCGCCCGTAAAACCATTGTTGACTTCGAAGGCAATTGCCCTGAAGTGGGTTTCTTGGCGGGCGCTTGCATCGGCGTAGACAGCACCGATTCTTGTTGGCTGATCGTTAGAGTGTTTGAAGAGGGGGGCTCTGGGGTGATTGTTTCCGACAATGACGCAGTTTCTTTGACCGATGATGGGGACTCGTCTTCCTCACCAACAATGAATTCTGCGTCGGCGGATTTCGTCTCTGTTTTTTCTGGTGATAAAGTCGACGTAATGAAATCGCTAACGTGGTCAAATATTGACGCCCTTTCAACGATGGGCTTTGACGACTGAGGTGCTGGTGATGAATTCAGCACCGAAACACTTGATGACGTCGACTTATTGCCCTCGACAGTTTTTTTGTCGATGATGACTGGCCTATCTTCAATGCGTTCTTCCCTTGAGAAAGCGGCGTCATCGACGGATGCCAATTTTGCTGATGTAGGCAGAATTTGAGGCGTTGCATGAGCAGGCGACGGATCATTTGGCGGCACAATGACGGGTGGCAACTCGTTGACCTTTGGGCGGCTTTGCGCCACGTCAATCTGGCCTTCGGTCGCATCCAAGAGCTCAGGCTGCGACGGAACCTCATTTCCATGTTCCGGAATTCCGCGTAAGAAATTGATGATTTTTTCAAATCCCGTCGTCGGCTCAGGTATCGCCGTGTCCGCTGTTTCGGCCCGTGACACGCCAATCTCGGGTTGTGGTAGCGGATCTGGCTTAGGCTGAGCAACCGTATCATTTTTTGCAGCCGGCAAAATTTCAGCTGTAGTCATCGCATCCGAGGACGCAACATCCGGGTCAGTGGAGCTAAAAATATTGAGAAGTTTTTGCAGCACCGGCTGATCGTCCGCCGTCTCGTCGTCTGGGCGCGCCGCGACCACCTCCCCGTCATCAGACTTCGGAGGAGCCGCACTCGCGTCATCTTGAGTAACCGGTGCCGGTTCTGGCGCGATCAAGGAATTGGCTTTTGCACCTTGTGCGGCGCTTGCGTCCGCCTCAGGCTTGGGGGCGGCGGGGTTGAAAAAACCAAGAAGTTTTTGCAGCATCGGCTTGTCTTCTACCGCATCGACCGTTGGCGCTTCGAACACCGCAGCCGCGACGGTTTCAGACTCTTGATCGGCAGGGGGGGCTTCATTTGTCAATATTATGGTCTGCGGAGCTACCACGGACCGGATTTTAGGGCGTTCGATTGCTATTGGTACGGCTGGTGTGTTCAACGGTGGTACCGGATCTGCGATAATGACCGGAATGGTCGGTGCGGAGGAAATCACCAGGCGCGGGGCTGGCGGGGCGTCTAGGGTGAGGGGAGCTATCACGTTTTCCTCGCCCTGAAACCGCCGGTTTTGAACGGCAAGCAGGTAATGAGCGATATCAAAATACCCCTTATCAACAGCAAGATCGACCGCCCCGAGCCCTTGACGGTTAGCAACAAAGGGATCCGCACCCTGCCCGATCATGCGGCGCACGGCAGCCATATCGTTAGTGCCAACCGCATCGAACAAACGTTGGTTGATCGCCGAATCAGCAGCCCACGCAGGTACGTTGACCGCCGAAACCTGAATAACCGCAACCAATAGTACGGTCGAGACAACCCGTATCATCGTAACGACCCCCTCATATTCATGCGCCTGTCTCAACATATCAGAATCTACAGATACTAGCAAAAATTCATAGATGTGAATTGATATGAACAGCATCTGGATTAGAAGTACAAAACCCCTTATGCTTCGTTCTTGTGGGGGGTGCATCAAATTGGTACGGGTCTAAAATCCCCCATGCGAAAACTGATTTTTTTATCGCTTGTCAGCTTTATGATTAGTGGCTGTGCGGCACTTCCCGTGCCTATACAAATCGCCTCATGGGCGCTTGATGGGCTCTCGGTGATTACCACCGAAAAATCTTTGTCCGACCACGGCCTGTCATTAGTCACCCAGCAGGACTGCGCCCTGTGGCGCGGGTTTACGGATGGGGAAATTTGCCGAGAGGAGAGCATTGGAATTGACGTCCTGACCGCGTCGGTGACTGGTGATAATGCGCCTTGGCAGCCAGTGACATCAATCACCGCTTTTTCCAGCGCGCCCTCATTGAACGATGGACGACCTGTTTTGCAGCAGTTGTATCTGGACGTAATATAGGGTCCCGCTTTAAGCGCTACGCACCTTATTTCGCAGCCATTCACAAAGTTCGAACCCGATGCGACGGCGTTCTTCATTTTCTGACGCCTGCAGTTCGCCGAGCTTGGCCGCAACGTCCTCGACGATATTGCGATATTCACGGGCAGTTTCAATCTCGATTGCCACTTCGGTCGTGAGGCGCTTAATTCGATCTTGAAGGTCGCTAGACGGTTGGTTTAAATCCTCACGGTCTCGGTAGGAGGCGTTTTCTCGAATTTTCTGTATGCGGTCCAATTGTGGATCGCTGCGGTCCAGCGATGGGGCAATACATTTAACTTTTTCAAAATCAACATCGCCTTCAAAGGTCTCAATACCTGCGGCAGACAAGCGTTTGTTAAGTTCCGAACGTTTGATCCCCAACATCCGAGCAACCTTTGACACGCCGATACGTTGACCCATGCTGTGTCCCTCTCAAAACCTCAGTTATTCGTTGTAAACGACAGTTTTACACATTTTCACAAATTCTCGCTTGCTTAGCCATATTACAAATTGATTTTTCTCATCTTTGTAGGCAATCGCCTCATAAAGCTCTGGCGCCTGACCGATCAAGCCCGATACATACCAAGGGAAGTTTGCAAACGCGCAGACTGCGGTTGTTAGAGTAGCGTGAACGTGATCGCGGATGCCATCTTTATTCTGGTCCAGACCATCACATGCGGACAAAATTTCAGCGATGACCTCAAGCGCTGCCTTGGTCCAGCAAATCCTGGACACCTGATCATTATAGCGCTCAAATAATTCTTCAAATTCGTCCGATAGCGCGAACAGAATCTCAAATTTATCGGTCGTTCCGCCTGCGTAAAGGGTGTAAATTTCCGCTAACACAGGGGCCAGGTTATCTGCGGCACACTTAAGATCACCCGGGCAAGTATCACAAGATCGCAAACCATATCCTTTCCGGCGCCTCAATCATATATGACTAAAACTGCCCGAAGGGTGATTGTCAACGTGCGATCAGACCCGTCTCCCGTCTGAAGGCCTCCGGTCGTTTGCGCTTCATTCATTCAAGGTCCGTCGCTTCGATTCAAATTCTTCTGCATCAATCTCACCTCTGGCAAAGCGCTCTCTCAAAATATCAATAGCCTGATTGTTTGACCTCGGCCCCTGTGATGGGGCGGTCGGATTTAGGCCGCCCATCCAACGAACAACCAACACCGCAACAACGACAATCAGCACAACGATTACAATCATCAAAACCGGACCAAAGATCATACCTGACCACCCCCAGCCACCATGGAACATGCCGTGGCCTTGATAGCTCCCGTGATTACCCGCCTGTGCCATGGCAGGCAGGGCTAATGTCGTGAACACAGACAAACCGGCAATCAGCGCCAATAACAGACTGGTCCCGCGTTTTGTAACGTCAAACAGTTGTTTCATTTCGCCTCCAATTTCATTATCCGGCACAACAAGACAATTTACTGACATCCTTATCGAAGGTTTGTGCCGCCAGTTTGAGGCCTTCGACAGTCGTTAAGTACGGAAATATAGTATCCGCTAAATCACTGACTGTCAGGCCATGTTTAATAGCAAGAACCGCCGTCTGAATGCTGTCTGCGCCTTCGGGTGCCAAAATCTGCGCGCCCAGAATTTTGTCGGTCTTTTTGTCAGCCACCAACTTGATCAGTCCCCGTGTATCGCGTGCGGCAAGGGCGCGAGGGATGTGGTTAAGGCCAATAACCGATGTTTTAACATCAAAGCCCCGCGCCGCCGCCATCGCCTCAGACACCCCGACACCTGCCACTTGCGGATCAGTGAACACCACCCACGGCATAGCCGAATTGTCGTAAACCATATCATCACCGTTTAGCGCGTTGTTGGCCGCCAGCTTGCCACCGTAGGCCGCCATATATACAAACTGGTCAGTACCGGTAACGTCACCCGCCGCATAAATGCCGGGACGTGACGTTCGCATGCGATCATCGACCTTGATGCCGCCGTTATTCAAAAGCTCAACACCGTTGGCTTCCAGGTCCATACCTTCGGTATTGGGGCGCCGTCCAGTGGTCGCCAGCACACGCGCCGCCGTAATCGTCTGGTTTTGACCGGCTTTACGAACATCAAGGGCGATACCGCCGGTGATGCTCCTGATATGACGATAAGTAAGACCGTCACGCACGTTGATCCCTTCATCACGCAGATAACCGCTTAGCGCCGCGCTGATTTCCGGCTCGGCCTCAGGCAACAGGCGCGAGCGGCAAACGATGGTCACGTCGACACCGACGCGTCCAAACATTTGCGCCAGTTCACAACCAACATAACCGCCGCCGATCACCAAGAGTGACGCCGGCAGGTCGCGTAATTCAAGCGCTTGCGTGCTGGTCAGGACGGAAACGCTATCAATGCCTATAACATCAGGCAGAACTGGAGACGTACCGGTGGCGACAACAATCTTGTTGGCCTCAACCAATTTGCCGTCGACGCAAACGCCACCATCAATCAACTGCGCCGCGCCTTCAATGTAAGTAACATTTTCATAAGACGGCAAAATGTCGCTGTATTTGGCGTGGCGAAGCTCAGCCACCAGGTCGTCTTTTTGTGCGATCAACGCTTGCCAATCATCAATTGTTCCTCCGGCCTTGAGTCCAGCAAACCGCGATGCTGAGTTGGCATGATGCACCGCCTCAGCGGCACGAATCATCGCCTTCGACGGCACACAACCAACGTTTACGCAGGTGCCACCAATCATGCCGTATCCGATTAGGACCACGCGCGCGCCCTGTTCAGCCGCCGTAATGGCGGCGGAAAAGCCCGCCGATCCGGCGCCGATAACGGCCAGATCGAACGTCGGGCCAAGTTCGTCATCCATCAGGCGTCACCGACATTGATATCAGACCGCTTGTGTTTCGCACGTCGAACCAATGCAAACGCGAGAATACCCAGACAAATGGCCAAAGCCGGAAGCAACACGAAATCAAGCCAGGACAACCATGCAGAAAGACCAACAGCCCCCAATAGGATGACGAGCGCTGGCGTGAAACAACAAATTGCGGCAATAACTGATCCTACGATACCGGTTCGCATTAAAGACTTGTCGTTCATTTGTTGTACCTTTCCGTTGATAAAGCTGGTGTTCTGGCAAACTCAATTCGCACCCTAAAACCTGTACTAACTACAGGTGCAAGCGGTATTATAGGTGACATCTTGATCAATAGACCTTTTGGAGAGCCTTGTGATGATGATCGGCGCGATGTCAAAAGCAACCGGGTGTAATATCGAAACCATTCGCTATTACGAGCGCGTCGGTATTCTTCCCAGCCCGCCACGAACCTCAGGAGGTCACCGTGACTACGACAATCAACATTTGAAGCGGCTTAACTTTGTCCGTCGTAGCCGGGAGTTGGGGTTCAGCCTGGATGAAATACGGCAAATGTTACGCCTTGTCGAAGGCGGTGATGTCACCTGCACGCAAGTCCACGCAATGGCATCGGAACACTTAGCTGATGTCCAGAGCAAGATTGCCGACCTAACCCGCATGGAGAGAACACTGCAAGATACGACCGCCAAATGCGCCGGAGGAACGACCCCCGACTGCCCTATTATCGACGTTCTGTTTGATGCGTGACATCGCGGACTTTTGATGTAGGAAACGGTGTGTCCCTGACGGGTTTGCAACGGTCAACAGCAAAAAATGATCTCTGACGCCTTAAGCGCCCTTACGTCGCTCATTTCAGCGCATCCGCACTGGATCGGGTTTGCCGTGTTCACTGCGACGGCGTTGGAATCGATGGCCGTCGTCGGCTCCTTAATTCCCGGCATGTCAATGGTGCTCGTGTTGTCAGGAATTTCTGCGTCATTGGGCGCGAATGTGTGGATGTTGGTGTTGTGGTGTACCCTCGGTGCGATCGTCGGCGATGGTGCCTCATACTGGATCGGACATCGGTTTGGTGACCAGCTTAAGACCATGTGGCCCTTTCGGACCAGACCAGAACTTCTGGAAAAGGGCACCGATTTTTTTCAACGCAACGGTGGAAAAAGCATCATAATTGGGCGTTTTTTGCCGTTCATGAGAGCTGTCGTGCCGGTCGCCGCCGGGATGTTAGGGATGAACCCAACTCGATTTTATGTCGCCAATATGCTTTCTGCCGTGGCATGGGCCTTAATAAATATCCTTCCGGCGGCAGGGATTGGCTTGGCCTTTAGCGTTATCAATCAGGTCAGCAGTCGGGTCGCGGTGCTGTTGTGCCTGTTCGCCGGCATTTTCTTGCTGGCGTTGCTTGCCGGTCATGGAACTGCGCGTTTTTTGTGGCCACGACTTGCCCCCGCGCTTTCGCACCTTGTCGGAAGCCTCAACAACGGCCCGAAATGGGCGACGGCGTCGACAGCTTTCGCCCTTGGGTCAGCACCGCGTCCAGCCACGCGTAGTGCCGCTTGGGTCATTTTGATCTTGGGGTTAGCGGTGTTTTTCGCCAAAATACTCGAAGACATCATCACCAACGATCCATTGGTCCGAATGGACGTCGCCTTGAACGCCTTGATCCAAGGGTTCCGCAGCCCCCTTGGCGATCAGATCATGGTCACCCTCACGTTAATGGGGGATATGACGACCGTTCTTTGGGCCAGCACAGCACTACTAGGCGGCTTACTGATAGCCCGGGCCTGGCGGACGTCGGCCACGGCAATACTTGTTCTTGTGGCGTCAGCCATTTTTGTACCTTTACTCAAATGGATGCTTCACAAACCACGCCCAATTGATCTTTATTCAGGTGTCGACGCTTTCTCATTTCCCAGCGGCCATGCGGCCTTCTCGGCCCTGCTGTTGGGGTTGATCGCCGTCATCGGTTCGCGCGGTCGATCGGCGAAGACAAAAGCGACGATATGGGCGATGGCCTTTACAGTGTCGATATTGATCGGTCTTTCACGTATTTACTTGTCTGCCCATTGGCCGTCAGACGTGATCGGTGGCCTGTTGTTTGGTTGGACCATGGCGTCGCTTTTTGGTCTGCTGGAAGGACGCATCCGCGACCGTCTTGTCCACCCTGGACGACTGGCTTCAGTTGTTGCCATCACCTTGATCACTGCTTGGGGGCTTCACGCCACAGCCGCATTCGACAAAAATTTGGCCCAGTACCAACCAACGCATCACGTGACCCTCATTTCCGTTGCTGAGTGGCGAGAAAAACACGCAGCAGACAATCCCACATCCCGGGTTGACCTGAAAGGAGAGTACGAAGAACCGTTGAGTTTCCAGATTGCGGTTTCGCCTACAGCGATTGAACAGGCCCTCCATTCCTCAGGCTGGACCCGAATACCGCTGATGGAATGGCATCAAGCGAGGCAATTTGTCGGAGAAAACAGGGATATTGCGTCCTTAATCCCACTGCCGTTGTTACACAATGGCGCTCCACCAGTGCTGACCATGATCGCGGCTTCTGACGCCTATGAGAAACGCAACGTTTTTCGTCTTTGGCAAACCAAATTTAGGATCGCGGATTTACCAGAACGCCCCATGCTGATTGTGGCCTCGATCACGCAAGAGGGTGTATCGCACCCGCTCAACGGCATCAACGTTTTGCGCGATTCCGCTGTGTCTGTAACTACACGTCGCCAAACCGTCACGGCCTTGCAATCAAGTCCCGATCTATGCCTGTTCCGTTCATCACATGGCAACGACACAACAACCCCATGGTTGATTACGTCGCGGAAGTCGCGTCCTTGCCCGACAGACTTGAAATCGGATAATTCTGCCCTCTGAAAGGAACAAGGATGGAAACATCATTTCCCTGGAATATAAGCCTGTTTAATGCCCTCAACGCCTCCGATACTCCTGGCGAGTTCGTCTTAATGGCGGCAAAAGGATTGGCTATTTTCTCCCCTTGGCTGGTGATCGTAATCCTTATCCTTTTTTGGGTTTTCGGAACAGCCGACAGCCGTCGCGCGCTGATGGCCGCCGGAGTCGCCCTTGGCCTGGGGCTGGCAATAAATTTCTCGATTGCCTTTCTGGTTTATGTTCCACGACCCTTCGAACTCGGCGTCGGCAACTCGTTTCTCACCCACAGCTTAGAAACATCCTTTCCCAGTGATCATATGACATTTTTAGGGTCACTTGGCTTCGGCTTACTGTTGACCAGCCCCCTTCGTCGACTTGGTGGCGGGATCATTTCTCTAGGGTTGGCGACAGCCTGGGCACGCATCTATTTGGGCGTGCATTTTCCACTCGATATGGTGGCATCCTTCGTGATTTCGTTGTTTGCAGCGTTAATGTCACGGTTCATGTCTAGCACACTAGACCGCATATTATTTCAACCCATTGAGCACCTTAATACTATTGTATTGCGGCCACTTGTTGATCTAAAGAAAAACAACGATGACAGATAACCCACACCACCCCGAATTCATCCGGGAATTCCGCTACGTGGTGGACGACCTTTATCCCATCGGCAGGCTCAGTCGCGCCGATAGTCCTCCGTGTGAGGACCGACCCAACTCTAGCGATCCGCTGTAAAGTTCGGCGATGTCACAGACGATCGCCAGCCCCAGACCGCTTCCTGAAATGGTTTCATCCAGCCGTCGCCCACGCCCCAGGACGTCTTCCATGGACTCCTCAGGAATACCGGGGCCATCGTCTTGAACTTCTAGAACAAGGGTATTGGGAACACTGGCCGCATAGCCGTTGACCAGGACGCGGGCATCCGCCCATTTGCAGGCATTGTCCATTAAATTGCCGAGCATTTCTTCCAGATCCTGGTGTTCCCCGCGAAATGTCAGGCCTCTCAAATCGGCCCAGGAAATTTCGATTTCGCGCCCATCATAAATGCGCCTCAGAGTCCGGCTTAGGCCATCTGTAACGGCACCGACATTTGCCCGCGCGCCGAGGACATCGTGAGCGCCTGCCGCCCTGGCGCGGGAGAGGTGGCGGTCGATTTGCTCGCCCATCACGGTCGTTTGGCGCAAAACTGCCACCCCGGTTTCGCCGCCGATACGATCTGCCTCGTTAGTCAGAACAGCGAGCGGCGTTTTCAAGGCGTGGGCAAGATCACCGGCTTGGGAGCGTGCCCGGGCGACGACTTCAGCATTGCGATTAAGGAGCGCATTCAACTCGTCAGCCAGGGGTTCGATCTCCGAAGCGAAATCCCCCTCCATATGGGTGGCCCGACCAGCGCGAATGTCGGCGAGAACATCACGCATATGTTTTAACGGCCAAAGACCGTAACGTACCTGTAGAAACACTGCGGCAATCAATCCCGCACCCAACAACACCAACGCGAACACCAGCGTGCCGGTAAAATCTCTCACCGCATTTTCTATGTCGCTGGCAGGACCGGCAACAACAATGGAAATAGGCTTTCCGCCTTCCGGCAAGGTGAAAATTCGGGTCATCACGCGAAGCGGCTCGTCGCGCGGCCCAGTAATCGCGAAGGTCGATTGCCCGTCAACAGGTGTGTTCTCAGGTAAGTTGAGTTTTTGGTCCCACAGGGAACGCGAACGTTCCGGCCCACCATCCCCTGTGCGCAATTCCCAATACCAACCAGACAAGGGTTTGACGAACTGCGGATCGGAAGGATGGCGTTTCAGTAAAATTTTGCCTTTTGAATCAACTCCACTGAGGGCTAGAAGTTCCTCCATATGGATATTCAGTGTGGCATCAAATGCCCGCTCAACGTGACTACGAAACAACCCGACCAGGACGACTCCGGTTACAACCAGGGCAAAAACCACCCACAAGACAGAACCGCCAATCAAACGAAGTGAAATTGACTTGCTCGTCATCGGTCAATTTCCGGTCCCTCAGGCACGCTCATGCGATAGCCGCGCCCACGGATGGTTACGATATATTGGTGCCCAAGTTTCTTGCGCAGGCGTCCGACAAACACTTCGACGGTATTGGAATCACGGTCAAAATCCTGATCATAGATATGTTCGGTCAATTCAGTCCTGGAGATTACCTTGCCTTGGTGATGCATCAAATAATCCAGCACTTTCAATTCCTGGGCCGTCAACGTCACCGTGATGCCGTTCAAAACGGTTTTGCCGGTCCGGGTATCCAGTTCAATCGGACCACACTCTAGCGTCGGCATGGTGTGTCCTGCGGATCGGCGAATTAATGCTCTTAAACGGGCTAGAAGTTCCTCGGTATGAAACGGTTTGGTCAGATAGTCATCTGCACCGGCATCAAATCCCGATACTTTCTCGCTCCAACGTTCTCGGGCAGTCAGAATAAGCACGGGCATGCCTAATCCAGCGTGCCGCCAGCGCCCAAGCATGGTTAGTCCATCAACCTTGGGCAGGCCAAGATCTAGAACGACCGCATCGTAGGGAACAGTTTCGCCAAGAAACTGCCCTTCTTCACCGTCCGTTGCGACATCGACCGAATAACCTGCCGCCTGCAAGGCCTGGGCGATTTGTTTGACCAATTCAGGGTCATCTTCAACCAATAAAACCCGCATTAAGGTTTACGCGCGCTTTTGATGTCGCGTCCTTTCACTGTCAACAACTCGATTGATTTTGCATCGAACCGCAATTTTAGAACATTACCCTGCGGACTCAACAGGCTGATTACATAAATAAAGGCTGCTCCGCCAGGAGGCTTACCATATCCTGCCCCTTCGCGGAAATTAGTTTCCTCTCCGCCGCTGCCAACCCAATTTTCTTCCTCCTGGCTTTCCAGCTCGACCTGAAGGATAGATCCCATGAAAAGCGCTTTGGTTTTAGCCAGCACATGCGTCAGTGGCGCGATTTTTCCTGCCATCATGGCGCTACGGGCGCGTTCATGATCTGTTTCGTTATCGCTAGCGATCGCTGTCGAAGGCAGCGCCACACACGCCACCAAAATTAACAATGTCCCGATCAGTGAACGACACGCCATCCCTCCACTGTATACCGCTCGGCTCAACGGGCACCTAGGCTTCACCGAGACGATGTTCTTTGGCGGTGGCGGTAGAGTTGTTTCAATCAAATAAGTCAACATACAATCAGTCATAAGACGGCAGAACCGCCTCTCTTTTTAAACCCATGGGAAAATACGGTTGCATCGCGCGCGTAATATCTTAAGTCGCCAGAATAGCGCATTGAAAATGAACCTTCACTGAACAGAGTGATCACTGTCGGTTCAGCTAGAGTGTTATATGAAGGCCAGGATACAAGAGAACGACGGTAGCCGGTTGACATCTGCCCGTGGTTTTGAGTACCCGACATGGAATTGGAGCCAGGTTTGGAAAAACAGCATTTGAAAGCGACACACAGTATGAGAAATGTAAAAAAGTGGACTGAAAAAAAATTGTTTCGGATAAGCCCGCCGTCATCCTTGTCTCGACGCAGCGTCTCGACGGTTTTGGGCTTAGCCGCCGCGCTGACGCTTAGTGGGTGCATTACGACCGGGGCCAACAAAGGGCCTGCCCTGCCGACAGCACAGCTTCCTGATTACCGTGCCGGTATGTCGTTCTCCTTTGACGATGGCGTAAATGAAACGGTCTTGGCCCAGGATGGCGAAGTCTTGACCTGGCGTACCGATACAGGCGTCGTCCGTACCCGCTACCGGAATTTCTTGATCCCTTACCTTTCGTGGCAAAACAGTACCCAACGAAGCAAAACGAAAACGGACGTTTCACCGACCGCGCTGTGGCCACTGAAAATAGGTAACCAAAAATTCTTCTCAATCAAACAAACCGTTGAGAAAAACGACGGCACTGGCAAGAGAGAGTTTTCCCAAGACTGGCAATGCGTAATTGACGGAACCGAAAAAGTGACGGTACCAGCGGGAACATTCGACACTTACCGAATTCCTTGCCACCGATATTACCGTCAATTTTGGCGACAGACGAAAACCTATTTTTATTCCCCCAAGGTCGGTCACTACGTGTTGTACAAGGATGATTCATCCGCCCGCCCGAGCCAACGCCGCCGCCTCGTTAGTTACGGCTTTGACAGCGCCGTGCTGCCAGCCGCCGATAGAAGAACGAGACAAACCGCCATCCAACAAGCCTTGGAACGAAGCAAGGATGGCGTTGGCGTGCGCTGGCAAAATTCAAATGGCCGCGTCACGGGAGTGGTGACACCAGTTCGCACAATAAAGGTCAAAGGCGAAGGAAAATGCCGCATTTATAAGCGGGCCATTTCAGCCTTCGGACATACCAAGAGCGGCCAAGGTAAGGCATGCCGCAAAAACAATGGCATTTGGTGGGAAGTCAACTGACACCGTCAATTGGAAATCAAATCGACAACCCCGTTCTGACAAACGAACGGGGTATAATTTCAAAACAGAAAAAGGACGAGAAACATGCTTAAATCTGACATTCAGGGCAATAACGACATCGAAGGCGCGGTCACCGTTGACGACGTGTTCATCGGTCGCCGACGCCTCTTAACCCGATTGGGCCTGACTGCAGCGCTCGCTTATGCTGCCCCGGCTTTGCTTAACCTCACCCCGGCCAATGCCGACGGCGACGGCGAAGGTGGCGATAGCGGCGACAGCGGTGATAGCGGTGATAGCGGTGACAGCGGCGATAGTGGCGATAGCGGTGATAGCGGCGATAGCGGCGATAGCGGTGATAGCGGCAAAGACGATGGCGGAAAAGATGATGGCGGCGACGACGGCACCGACGATGGCGGCAACGATGACGGTGGCGACGATGGCGGTGATGACGCCGGCGATGACGCCGGTGATGACAACGGTGGCGGCGCTGGTGGTGGCGGCGCTGGAGGTGGTGGCGCTGGAGGTGGTGGCGCTGGTGGTGCCGGGGCTGGTGGTGCCGGGGCTGGCGGTGCCGGGGCTGGTGGTGCCGGGGCTGGTGGTGCTGGTGCCGGAGCCGGAGCCGGAGCAGGTGCAATAGCTGGAGCTGGAGCTGGAGCTGGAGCTGGAGCTGGAGCCGGTGGAGCTGGGGCTGCTGGAGCTGGAGCTGGAGCCGGTGGAGCTGGGGCTGCTGGAGCTGGAGCTGGAGCCGGGGCCGCTGGAGCCGGGGCTGGAGCTGGAGCTGGTGGAGCTGGGGCAGTCGGAGGCTAATAGCACGACGCGTTACAAACTTTAATGTCACCGAATTGCGGTGGCGACAAATCTGATCTCATACCGCTGCTCGGTGACATCTTCGAGCAGCGGTATTTTTTTGCACGTGATCCGATACTTTTACGACCGAGAAATCTGCGTTTAATTTGGTGGTAAAAATAGCAATGGCCTACGATGGAGACACCGTAAGCCATTGATAGTATTGGTAGCTGGAGGCAGACTTGAACTGCCGACCTCGGCATTATGAGTGCCGCGCTCTAACCAGCTGAGCTACCCAGCCGCAAACCCGAGACTTTCATCACCAGGAACAGGAGCGGAATTAAGGACATTGACGGCTAACTGTCAAGCGTCATTCATCGGCTTTTTCGTGCTCGCCCACTATAGCAGTTTTTTTTAGAACGTCTGCGCCTCTAATTTGACTGAGCTTCCCGTTGTATTGGCCTTGACGTTTTCGCGAACATCCCTAAGAAAAGCCTCGTTACCCCCGTTTTCTGACGCGGGCATGTCACCTAACCCGTCCGTTTTTAACAGCCACGGTCGGTCGGACAGATCGCCCTTTGGGGCGATGGTTGGTACCGGTTCTGGGTCTTTTACCCAGAAATCAATCTCAGCTGGAGCAGTCCTTATCGGGTCAACTGCAGGTTCCGGGCTGCCATATCGAATAGGTGCCGGGCCGTAATAGTTCACTAATCTCCGTGCATCGCGATGGTAAGGATTTGCATAACAGGTCACACCGCCAATCGACTGGTAACAGTAACTCGGCTCAAGGTCTTCAACTGCCGCTTCATAGGCTGTTTTCTCAGTGCAAGCCGATAAAACAGCAGTAATGCCGACAATAACAATCAAGGCTCTCATGCTTTTTCTCCGTAATCCCGTATCATGATGGTGATTACAGAAGAAACAGCAGATTCCGTGCCAACCCAACGTGCACTTTAGGGTCGCTTATAAGTGGACTTAAAATTCAATGGCTTACAGGCCACCGGGTCAGGCGTTTACGTCAATCACGGTCCGACCGCGCACCTGCCCCTGGAGAATTTTGCCCGCCAGATCAGGCACGTCGGCAAGACCTGCCACCTGCACTCCGCTTTCAAATCTTTCATGCGGAAGGTCACTGACCAGACGGTCCCAGGCGATGATACGACGCGCCTTAGAGCAGGAATTTGAGTCGATTCCACAGAGATTAATGCCGCGCAACAAGAAGGGGAGAACATTTGAGTTAAATTCAATACCACTGGCATTTCCGACCGACGCAACGGTCCCCCAAAACGCGATGGAAGGTAAAATATTTCCCAGCGTTGCACCGCCTACATTATCAATACAAGCAACCCAGCGTTCTTTACCCAGCGGCCCCTTGGGCGGCTCAGAAAGTTCGGCACGGTCGATGATCGAGCTGGCACCAAGGCTTTTCAGATAGTCATGGGTTTCTTCCCGGCCTGTTCCGGCGGCGACGCTGTACCCAAGCTTAGCCAATACGGCAACAGCAACCGAACCAACCCCCCCTGCCGCACCCGTGACCAAAACTTCGCCTTGGCGGTCTACGGCCAAACCGTGTTCCTCGAGCGTCATAACCGCCAGCATCGCCGTCAACCCGGCAGTGCCGATTTCCATACTTTGGCGTAGCGACAATCCCTTGGGCAGCGGCACCAGCCATTCCGATTTGACCCGAGCGCGCGTGGCAAATCCACCCCAATGAACTTCGCCGACACGCCATCCGGTTAAGATCACTTCATCGCCGACGTGATAATCGGGAGAGGAGGATTGCTCGACAACGCCGCAAAAATCGATGCCCGGAATATGCGGGTAGTCCCTGACCAAACGCCCAAGCCCCTTAACGATCATGCCGTCTTTGTAATTAAGCGTCGAATACTTGACCGCAACGGTAACATCACCTTCTGGAAGCTGATCGTCATTCAGGGTCTGTATCGAGCTTGAGACTTTGCGATCATCGTCCTGTTCGAGAAGAAGGGCCTTGAATTCAGTTGAACCGCTCATTTTATTTGCCTTTTAATGGTAAAATCTGGGTCTCATATAATGCCAGCAGCACCGGAACGTCAAACAGTGTCCCCCATCTTCGCTTTGGTTGTATGACCGTCAAAGACTTGGTACGATGATTTCATCAAAGTTCACAAATTAAGCAGCAGTTTTTTCTTCGTAAGGTTTTCAGGATGGCGCACGTATTAATAATCGATGATGACCAAAGCATCCTCGATTTACTCGCACTGATTTTTTCCACTAAGGGCCACAGAACAACCACAGCAAATGACGGTGAGGACGGATTACGTTTGGCGCTGGATCAAACATTTGATCTCGTCATTACCGATCTGAACATGCCCAAAGTCACCGGCTGGGATATAATTGCCAAAATCAAGTCCTCGGAAACAGTAAGTTCTGTTCCAATTCTGGCGTTATCGGCCCACAGCACGGCAAATGACAAGGATGCGGCCTATTCAGCGGGTTGCGATGCCTACGTAACGAAGCCCTTCGACCCGGAAAAATTGCTTGATGTTGCCGAGTCCGTTCTTAAGGCCTGATGACAGACCAACTTATTTTTTCACCGGCCATAAACGGTAGAACACTCTCTCCGTTTGAAGTCTCGACCGAAACCGGCACATGTTGGGCCTTACGTTTGAGCGATATCGTCGTGCTATTTGTAGAAAGTCCATAAAACGCCGGACCATTGCGCGAACAAAAATCTTCGAGCCTTCCGAGCGCGCCCTCTTCATCAAACACCTGGGCATATAATTCAATCGCTGAGGGGGCGGTAAAAATACCAGCGCAGCCACAGGCATTTTCCTTGGCACCAACTGAATGCGGTGCAGAATCCGTTCCCAAGAAGAATTGCCCATGCCCAGACGTTGCTGCACGGCGCAACGCCAAACGATGTTTTTCGCGTTTGGCCACCGGCAAACAGTACATGTGCGGGCGAATGCCGCCTAGAAAAAGGGCGTTGCGGTTGATTATCAAGTGATGGGCGGTGATTGTCGCGGCCACCCGATGGCCTGAGCTTTCGACAAATTCGACGGCGTCTGACGTCGTCACATGTTCGAGCACGACCTTCAGACCGGGAAAATTCGCCAGCAACGGAATCATCACGCGCTCAATAAAAACAGCTTCACGGTCAAAAATATCGACGGCGGGATCAGTGACCTCGCCGTGAACGAGTAGCGGCATGCCGATGTCCTGCATCGCTTCAAACACACCATGCACTTTGGCGAGATCTGTTACACCAGACGCTGAATTTGTCGTTGCCCCCGCCGGGTACAGCTTAACGGCATTCAATACGCCAGAGGAAAATCCTCGCCTAAGTTCGTCCGGGTCCAGGTCTTGCGTAAGGTACGCGGTCATCAAAGGCTCAAACGAAACGTCTTCTGGAACCGCCTTCAGGATGCGCTGGCGATAGGCCAACGCGGCGTCCACCGTGGTCACTGGCTGTGGCAGATTAGGCATGATAATGGCGCGCGCAAATTGACGAGCGGAGTAAGGAACGACAGCATCCAGCATCGCCCCTTCACGCACATGCAAGTGCCAATCGTCAGGCTGAATGATGGTCAGGATTTTCAAGTCGTTCATTAAAATTTCCTTACGCGGGGCCACGTTAAACGGGTGCGAGGCTGTCAAATATGCCGCCGCGCCCGGCCCGCCCAACGACATGATGGTTGTGCCAAAGGGCGTAATACAATAGCAGCCATGCGGCCTGGCCGGTTTTTTTATCCCGCCCGTCAAGATTGGTAAACAATGCCAATACCACGTCAGTGTTGCACGCCTCTTCAATTCCAGGCTGAGCGGCGATCATGGGACCGAGGTTCTTCGCTTTTTTTGCAACCCACTCCCCCACCGGCACCGTGAACCCGCGTTTGGCGGAAAACGCATCGGCGATTGGCAACACGCCATCCAACCACGTTCGAAGCAACCATTTTCCTCGTCCCTTGCGTACTTTAAGACGATCCTCCAATTGATAGGCGAAATCAGCAACCTTTGGGTCAAGAAACGGCACACGTCCTTCGACGCCATGGGCCATCAGACAACGGTCCAGCTTGTTCAACAGATCGTTGGGTAGCCAATCGGCACAATCAATGGCCTGGGCGCGTTGTAGTCGGGTCAGACCTGGGCCCAGGTTGGACTCGACAGCGGCCAAACCATCGCGCCATCGCCGATCCGTGGACCTTAGCAACCCCATGCCCTCCAGCGCGCCGTTTTGACGTATATCCCGTCCTCCCAATAGGCGCGGGCGCATGGCTTTGCGGTAGCGCCCGTATCCACCAAACAGCTCGTCGCCGCCTTCACCGGATAAAACAACTTTCAATTTTTGCTGAGCCGCGCGGGCGGCCAATTTATAAGTCGGCAGAATAGCATAATCGGCCGCCGGGTCGTCCATGGCACCGACAATTTCTGGCAACAACGACCAAAAATCACTTTCGCAAAAGTCAATTTCCGTGAACTCCGCACCGCATGCCTTGGCGACATTGCGCGCATGCTGGCGCTCATCGGGAACGCCCGAGCCACTAAACCCAGCGCTCAGGGCGTGAACGGGCGTATCATTCAACCGCGCCATGATCGCCAGCAATGCCGATGAGTCCACGCCTCCCGATAAAAACATGCCGTAAGGAACATCGGAGCGCTGATGAATACCGACACTTTGCTCAAGCACACGATCCAGTTCCGTCAATGCTGAGCTATTCGGAATATTGTGAACCCCGGCAGGAGGAAGGGCGCCAAGCCGCAAGCGTTCGACAATTTCGCCATTTTCGACGACCAACGTTTCGCCCGGCAACACACGATAGATGCCGTCAAATATGGTTTCCGCACCCGTTGTAAATTGTAGGTGCAACAACTCATCTCGCACCTCGGGTCTGATTTTGGGTGTTGTCAATCCGGCGTTAAGAAACGCTTGGAACTCAGATGCAAAAACAAACCCGTCTTCTGTTAGACCGTAATAAAGCGGTTTGATACCAAATGGATCACGGGCCAGAACCAATCGACCTTCAGCCGGATCATGGATGGCGATGGCGTACATGCCGCGAAGGTGTTGAGCGAAATCGATGCCGTGTTGGTGGTACAAAAAAAGCGGCGGCTCGCAATCGGAGTTGGTTTTAAAATCGACGCCCGTAATGGTCTGCTTCAATTCAATATAATTATATATTTCGCCATTGGCGACCAGGGCCAGTGGCGGGCGCATAGGGACGACATCTGCGAACAAAGGTTGATCACCCGTTTTAAGATCGATGATCGCAAGTCGGGTTTGCAATAGAGCCGTATCGTCCAGCACATAGCGCCCTTCCCCGTCGGGCCCACGGTGACGCAACGCGACTGTTAGTTTGTCGAGGATAGCGGCGGCAGGGGTTCCCCCGCCCCTGGTCATTATGCCGGCGATGCCGCACATGGTGTCAATGTCCTATTGAAAAAATCGATATACTGTTTGGTTACGACGTCTTCGGTAAATTGCTTCGAGTAAGTCTCAAATCCCTGGCGGGCAATCCGTTCAAACAAGTTACTATCGCCCAATACATTTCGTATAGCTTTGGTCAACAAGATGGAATCATCGATTGGCACCAATACGCCTGATTGAAGATGTACAATTAATGTTCCTGGTCCGTAGCTGTCAGTGGCGATCACCGGTTTACCCTGTGCCCAGGCTTCAATCACCACGTTGCCTAGCGGCTCGTGACGGGACGGACAGACGAAAACATCACAAGCCTGCAACAGTCCGGCAACATCGTCTTGCCAGCCAAGAAATCGCACCCGGGGTTTGATTCCCAAATTCTCCGACTGTCTTTCCAACGCGTCACGCAAAGGCCCTTCACCCGCCAACCATAAATAAGCGTCGGGCACGCGGGAAACCGCGTCTAATAAAACGTCAAAGCCTTTGTTTTCATGAAGTCGCCCCATCGCCAGGATCAACGGAGCGCTGTTTGGTGTGTAATACCGCTGGCGCGGGATCGGCTCGCCCCATTGTCCATCAACAAAATTGGGGACGTAATGGGCTTTCTCAGCAGGCCAATTTTCTTGAACCAGATAATCGACGATATCTTGCGTATTACCAATCAGATGATCGCACGATTGGTAATATTTGAGGTCATAATACCCCCCTAGCCTCGCCATATGAACAAACCCAAGCTTTTTACCACTCGGGCACATGGCGGTTGCCCTGTTCATCCAGGTCAGAACGATATCGGGTTTAAACAACTTGATTTGGCGCTTTAAATCCCAACTGGTTTTCCAGTCCAGCTTACCGCCGAAGGCCAGTTCCACCGGATCAACACCGCCTTCACGCAACTTTTCCGCACGATCCGCATTTTCCCGAATGACAACTTTTTGGTCGATACCAGCTCGGTTGAGCGCCAGTGCAAGACGCACGAAAAAATTTTCGGCGCCGCCGTGCTCAGCCCCTGCCATTACCTGCAAAATTCTCATGTCATTTGCCAGCCTATCATCCGGGAATCAATGCCTCAAACGCGGCTGCCGCATCGGGCCAGCGCCAGCTGCGTTGTTTTTCAAGAGCGGCCTGGTGTTGGTCCCGCCAAAGATCATCATCCGTTAGAAGGTTGATGGCAGACGTGACAAACTGATCGTCTGACGTTGCGACACGACCGGTTACCCCGTCGATCACCCGCTCAACCACCGAGCCCAAATCACGCACCACTGTTGGCACACCCGAGGCTTGCGCCTCGCCAACTGCCAAACAAAACGTTTCATTGAGATCACCGCGATAAAGCATGCAACGGGCTTCGCCAAATTCGTCGATCAATTGCGATTTTGCCACCGGGCCACGGACGATTACACCTTGTCCCGACAACGCATCCGCGCTGGCAATCACCGTATTCATTGCTGACGCTTTTTGATCACCGACGGCCCCATAGGTTGCCGCGCCGGTAAACAGATGCAATTCCGCACCGGGAACAGCAGGCTCGATACGGGTAGCCCACAGATCGAGCAACCAATCCAATGACCGAAGCGGATTGGACGTGAACACAGCACGCGGTGCAGGCGGTGTCTTACGTGCTTGAGCTTGGCAGAACGCGTCAGGCAAGCCATAGGGAATGACGTGTTGTTCGCCCCCCGGTGCCCATCGGGGATAGGTCGTTTGGTGATAATCACCGATGTAAATGATTGCCGGTTTGACCTGCCACAACTTATAGAGATAGCGCCATTTTAACAGATAGGTTGCCGGATTGTGAATCCAAAACACGGTGCGGCGGGCTGAGGGCATTCTTTTAATTAGTTTGTCCCCGCGATTGGCAATATAGAGATCAATATTTTGCGGCCAGTCGCTCGCGTCAATGGGTTGCCAATCAACCCCCTTGTAATCGAGTGTTGATTTACACCGATTGCGCACATGTACCCGATGCCCGCGTTTGGCAAGCTCTTGCATAAGCAAAACCACAGATGACTCGACGCCTCCCAACGGGCCATTTTCCGGCGTATGCCCGTCAAATTCGATTCCGTCATCCGCCAGAAGAATGTTAGCCATTATTCTTTTTCCAATTTGGCCTTAAGGTGGGACAGCAACGGGTAAAGACCGGCACAGATGGCGATGATCAGGCCGTAACCGCCTTCGCGATACCCCTTGCGGGCAATGTAACATTTGACAAACCGGGAGACCAATCGGCGTATATTATTTGCCGTCGAGCCGATTTCACCTGACTGTCGCAAATCTTTCGCCCGCGCCGTCGAATAACTGTCAAGGCGCCGGATCATGTCGGAGATATTTCTATCGACAAAGTGAACCAGCCGCCCGTTAAGCATCGGCCCCTTGTTTCCAGTCCAGGCCAATGAAGGATGGACACGCTGCCCCCCCCAGACCTTAACCCCTTTTTTGAAGAGGCCGGGATAGGCCGCTTTGCCAAATGACGCCCCCCATCCCCATCTTACCAATCGTTCGCCGACATAATTATCGACCAGGATTTCATGCCATTCAAATTCGGTCGAGGTGATCGTCGCCAAGATTTCGCCGGCCAAACTATCCGGAACCCGTTCGTCGGCATCGATCTCAAATATCCACGGGCCTTGGCAGGCCTCAATCCCGGCATTGCGCCGTGCACCTTCGTTTTCCCAGGCACCTGGGACAATTCTATCAGTGTATCTTTTCGCAACAGCTTCTGATCCGTCGCTACAGTTATCCAGAAGGACAACGATTTCGTCAGCGAACGTCAAAGTTTCCAGGCACTCCGCCAGCTGATGTTCTTCGTTGTGCACGCTGATCACGGCTGACAATTTAGGCCGGGCAGTTTCAGAATTCATCACATGGCCTCTTCAACCTGGCGCATCAGTGCGCGCATGGCATCCTCGACCTGATCGACGCTTAAGCCGTCCATGAGGGAACCTTGATCAGTTCGGTAGTCAAATGTTTTTGGAAAAATCTCGTCATAGGCTTTGGCCGTACGCACAGCCGCACTATGAGCCCCCCACGGCGCATATAGCGTCTCATCTGTCGGGCCAAACAAACCGAGCGTCGGAATACCACTGGCCGCCGCGATATGCATCAACCCGGAATCGTTGCCGACATAGAAAGAACAGCGTTCCATACAGGCATAGATATCAAGCAACTCTCCCTGGCGGACAAAATCCAGGCGCCGGTCTTTAGGAATCGCCTCGATCAGATTAAGCACCTGCGGTCGTTCGTCATCACGGCCAAACAGCGCGACGCGGCACCCCGGCATCAGACCATCTGGTGCGGCGACGCGTTCGGCCAATTTGGCGAAATTTTCGGCGCTCCAGGTTTTAACCACCCAGTTTGCTGTTGGCCCTATCGCCAGAACGGGACTGCCCGCTGGAATCATTTTTTCTGCACGCTGGCGATGAACCTCGTTAATCCAGATTTTCGGCTGTGGCGGGCGCGCTTCCAGCCCAAGGACCCGTGCCAAATGCTTAATCCGGTGAACGCTGTTATCCCGCCGTCCGAGATGGTTCTGATCGAAACTGGGCAATAGATAGGAAAGGGGCGCGTTTCGAAGATCAATGACCTTGGTCCAGTAACGGCCAACGCACAGGCCCCACATCCGCAGCCAATGCAACGACATCGGCATCTTATCAAGGACAATCAGGTGTTCAAGGTTGGGTACGGATTTAAACAATCCGGCAGCAGCCGGACCACAAGCAATCGTAAAGCGGGCATCAGGATACTGAGACACCAGCGTATCAAGCAGCCCTGTCGACAAGACCGCGTCCCCTACGCGTGTGGCCGTAATAAACAAAATCCGCATAATTGGCGAAAAGCACCTACATCTATGATCTAATTCCACGGCGGTTATACCCATCAAGCCGACCATTGGAAAGGATTGCGGGTTGCCAATACCCGCCCGACAACCCAAATAAGATGCCGGGGTTCGTGACAAGATTCAATTGTCAAATTTGCGACCTAGCACGAGGAATGATCGAACAATGTCAATAATCAACACATGCAAACTGGAAAACCGAAGTATTCTCTCTATATCGGGTGCCGATTCGCGTTCATTCCTTCAGGGATTGATTTCCAATGACATTGAGAAAGTCAACGAAAACAGGTCCATTTATTCAACTTTCCTGACACCTCAGGGAAAATATCTGTTTGATTTTTTCATCAGCCAGTTGGCTGACGAATTGTTAATCGATTGCGAGGCTGAACGCCTCGGCGATTTCATGAAACGTCTACGCCTCTACAAACTTCGCGCTGATGTTGTTATCCGGGATCGCTCTGACGATCTGCAGGTAGTAGCCTATTGGGGTGAAGGCGTGGCCAAAGCAGCGGCTCTTGCGCCTGAAGCCGGATCTGCAAAATTGGCATTGGGGGGTACCCTTACCGTCGACCCCCGCCTTACAGAAGCCGGGCTTCGCGCCGTTCAACTAAAAGAGGCTGGCACCAACGCCACCATCAACGCCACCCTTACAGAATTCAGCCACTACGACGCCCATCGATTGGCGCTCGGCCTACCTCAATCCAGTCAGGACCTGATTGTCGACAAATCGACCCTGCTGGAATGCGGCATCGACGACCTCAATGGCATCGATTGGGAAAAAGGCTGTTATATGGGTCAGGAAGTCACGGCACGCAGTAAATACCGCGGCCTGGTCAAAAAGCGGCTGGTCGCGGTTGATATAGAAGGGCCTCTCCCTGACGCGGGATCAGTGATCCTTGCCGGAGAAAAACAAGCGGGTGAGATGCGCTCAAGCGCAGGCACCAAGGGGTTGGCCTTGATACGGCTGGAATATCTAGATACGCAAACGCCCCTTTCCAGCGCCGATAATTCCTTAACGTCGCTGATGCCGAAAAAGCCGGATTGGGCTAGTTTCTAGGGCACTTCGGAGGACTTAATGACTTTGCCGCAGAAGACATCGTTTGAGAATTGGCTTCGGCATGACCATTACTTCTCCGTCTGCACATCGGAAAATCATACAATGTTAATCCGCTTCCCTCACCCGACCAGCGGCGTTACCTTGGGTCATGGATGATATCCGTGACACTCTCAAAAAATCACCCAAGCTGCTGACTCCGGTGATCCGTGCCTATGAACGACGCCTTAAACAATACGGGGCCGAGGCACGGGGGGTGTTCTGGAAAGACGAAGACTTCCAACGCCAGCGTTACGACATTCTATACAACATATTTGACGACATTGATCAGGCGGGCGGCATCACCGTTCACGATTTTGGATGCGGCTATGGGGCCCTATTTGACTACCTTAAAGACAAACCCGTTATGCGCGCCAGCCGATACATTGGTACCGACATGAGCGCCGAGATGATAGGCGCCGCAAAAAAACGCACCACCGACCCGCGCGCCAGTTTTATACGTCATCTTCTCGCCACCGATCAGGTCGATATCACCTTTGCCTCCGGGACCTATAACATGCATGTTGGCCAAGATGAGCAGGATTGGGAAAACTATGTCAAAGCCAGTCTCAAACAGCTCTGGGGGAAAACCCGCAAGGCGCTAGCCTTCAACATGCTTCGCCAAGATGCCGAAGATCAATTCGACGGCCTATATTACATCAATGGGCGCGACCTGTTCGATTTCTGCACCCGTGAGCTCAGTCCTCATGTAACAATCCAGAACGACAGTCCCTTGCCTGACTGGACGTTTTTTGTACGGCGGAATTAATCCAAAGTATTAGACCTCAACGACGGATGGCGAGAACCACTCGACTTTGACACGAGATTGATGAAGAATCGGCTTGCTGAAAATTCTTTTAATCGATGGAACTCAGATATGAAGGATGCCCCCCTAAAATTAACACTCGCCTGCTGGGACCATGATCGCGCACAAGCGTTATTGGATGGGCGGGTCGTGATCGACGGCGTCGAGCTTGGGTGTCAGGCCCTGCCAACAACAACGCTGTTTCCGCTGGCCGTGAAAGAGGCCATATATGACATCACAGAAATGTCGTTGAGCAGTTATATTATGCAAGCCTCAACCGGCACATCAGCCTATACGGCGATCCCGGTATTTCTGTCGCGGGCGTTCCGTCATAGTGGTTTTTATGTGCGCAAAGGAGCCGGGATTGAAGTCCCGCGTGATCTCGAAGGACGGACGGTCGGCGTGCCGGAGTATCAGATGACAGCAGCCCTGTGGATGCGTGGCATTTTGGCCTCGGAATACCAGGTTGATTTGTCGAAAATCAAATACCGCACCGGCGGCCTCGATGGCGGGGTGCGGGTCGAGCGCTTGCCACTGAATTTACCGCCAGGATTTGTTGTTCTGCCAATGAATGACGGCGAAAACCTGAACGACTTGTTGCTGGATGGCCAATTGGATGCGTTATTTGCCCCCAAGGTTCCAAGGGCATATCTCAACAAAGACGAGAGAATTGAACGACTGTTCCCAGATTATGCAGCTGTCGAGAAGGCTTATTACCACAAAACCGGCTTTTTTCCGATTATGCATACCGTCGGCATCCGAACGACGCTGTTGAATGAGCACCCGTGGTTGGCCAAGGCAACCTTCGACGCTTTTGTTGCCGCCCGCGATTTGGCCCTCAAGCGCCTTGAGCACGTCTGGCTTGGGTCCGCGAACCGATTATCCTTGCCGTGGCTGCACGAAACTATGGAAAGTACACGCACGGTGATGGGTAACGATTATTGGTCATATGGGTTAGCCGCCAACCGCGCTGAAATCGACTGGATGTGCCAGCAATCGGTGGATCAATATTTGGCTGAAAAACGTCTTGTTCCGGAAGACATCTTTGTTGGTCTATAGGTTGGCTGGCACCGTTCGCCATGAAAGCAATGCCCGACCGAATTAATCCAGATTACCCTGGATGCGCTCAGCCATAATCTTGATGTCATCCATTTCGCCCGGATGAATGCCCCAATTCATCTTCATCTCATCATTCATCGCCCGGGGGACGACGTGCATATGCAAATGGAAAACCGATTGCGCCGCCCCTGGGCCGTTGGCTTGAAGGACGTTAATGCCATCCGGGTTGAGCGTTTTATTAACGGCGCGGGCGAGGCGCTGAACACCATTGATTGTTGCTGCCGCCCATTCATCGGGCGCATCAAAAATGTTCTTGGTGTGAAATTTAGGGATCACCAATGAATGGCCCGGTTGAATCGGATTGATGTCCATAAAGGCAAAAACCCTATCGTTTTCAAAGACTTTAAAGCTTGGGATTTCGCCGCGGATGATTTTACAAAAAATACAATCATCATCGAGACCTGCGTGGTCGCTCATCGTTACTCTCCAAGACTTCGGTGTTTACGTTGACCAAAGCGGCCAACCGTAGGGACTTGAGACAAATCTTTCTTTTTGATCGTCTTAACGAAGGCCATCAGGTCATTGATGCTCTCCGGCGTCACCGTAAACTCGGTAACGTATGAAAGTGCTTTCGACCAGCGTTCAACGTTGGGAACACGGACAAAAACCGGATGAGGGCGGCGCTCGAAAAATGTCTCGAACCGGTGGTAACCGTCATTCATTCCGGCAATTAGTGGAAAAGAAGGGGTCGATCCCAAACCACCAAATTTGTTAAAGTCACCAATAACATGGCAGCGCGCACAATGGGTAATGGACAGCTCCTTGCCTTTTTCCACACTACCTTCCCCGAAGGCTGGTGACATTAAGAGCCCACAGAACGCGCTCGCCACGACGCTGGCAACAAAATCAGCTGGGCGCTTATACTTAGTCTTCACGGGCCTGACCAATAGCCGCTTGCGCCGCCGCTAATCTGGCAATCGGCACACGGAACGGAGAGCAGGACACATAATCCAAGCCGACTTCCTGGCAAAACCGAACTGACGCCGGATCGCCGCCATGCTCGCCACAGATACCAAGCTTCAGGTCCGGGCGGGTTTTACGGCCCCGCTCGACACCCATTTTGACAAGTTCACCAACGCCCTCACGATCAATCGTCATGAACGGGTCATCGGCAAGCACGCCCTTTTTGTGGTAAACATCAAGGAACGGTGCGGCATCATCGCGCGAAAACCCATAGGTTGTTTGCGTAAGGTCATTGGTCCCAAAACTGAAAAACTCTGCCGTTTCAGCAATCACCCCGGCCTTGATGCAGGCCCGTGGCAATTCAATCATGGTGCCAACCATATAGGTCAGTTCCACATTATCGGCTTTGCGCACTTCGCCAGCAACCCGGTCGATAACGGCTTTCAGAAAATCAAACTCAGGCTTGTCAATGATCAGCGGCACCATAATTTCCGGGACCACCGATTTACCGTCCTTAGCCAGCAGGGCCGCCGCCTGGAAAATGGCCCGCGCCTGCATTTCGTATATTTCAGGGTAGGTTATGCCGAGACGGCAACCGCGATGACCGAGCATTGGATTGGCTTCATCAAGCTCAAGTTTGCGAAGCTCAAGTGTCTTGAGGTCTGTCCCGGCGGCTTTGGCAACTTCAAGAAGTTCCTCTTCCGTGTGCGGTAGGAACTCGTTCAAGGGCGGGTCCAGAAGCCGAATAGTTACTGGCAAACCGTCCATAATGTTGAACAATTCACAAAAATCGTCGCGCTGATAAGGCAACAGCTTATCGAGCGCTTCGCGCCGGTCTTTTTCACCTGTCGCCAGGATCATCTGGCGCATGTGGACAATGCGCTCTGGATCAAAAAACATATGCTCGGTACGGCTGAGACCAATACCCTCCGCACCAAATTTACGCGCCGTTTTAGCGTCTTCCGGCGTTTCCGCATTGGCGCGGACATTCATGGTGCGAACGTCGTCAACCCAAGACATCATCTGGGCAAAATCACCACTGAGCTCGGGTTGGCGTGTCGCCACCTCACCCAAATAAACCGCCCCTGATGACCCATCCAGGGTAATCACATCGCCTTCAGACAGGGAGCGACCGGACGCAAGCAGGGTTCTACTCTCATAATCAACCCGCAGTTCACCGGCACCCGATACACACGGTTTACCCATCCCACGGGCAACCACCGCTGCGTGGGATGTCATGCCGCCGCGGGTCGTTAGAATACCTTGTGAAACGTGCATGCCGGAAATATCTTCCGGGCTGGTTTCCGTGCGAACAAGGATGATTTGTTCACCTCGCGCCACCCAAAGCTCGGCCTCATCGGCGTCAAAAACAATCCGCCCGCAAGCCGCACCCGGGCTTGAGGGCAATCCACGCCCGATTAACGTCATCTCCGCATTCGGGTCCAGCGTCGGGTGAAGAAGCTGGTCAAGTTGCGCCGGATCAAGGTGCATAATTGCCTGCCGCTTGTTCAAAACCCCTTCGTCCACCATATCGCAGGCAATTTTCAATGCCGCCGTGACCGTGCGTTTTCCGCCACGGGTCTGAAGCATCCAAAGTTTGCCTTGCTGGACGGTAAATTCCATATCCTGCATGTCTTTGTAGTGGACTTCCAAACGATCACGGACGGCGACCAAATCGCCGTAAATCTCCGGCATGGCCTCTTCCATGGAGGCCAAGTCGGAACCACTGATTTCTTTTTCAGCTTTGGTCAGCGGTTGCGGGGTGCGAATACCGGCGACCACGTCCTCTCCCTGTGCGTTGATCAGAAATTCGCCGTAAAAGGCATTTTCGCCGGTTGAAGGGTTGCGCGAGAAGCACACGCCAGTGGCACAATCGTTTCCCATATTACCAAAGACCATCGCCTGAATGTTGACGGCTGTTCCCCAGCTTGCCGGAATATTGTGCAAGCGACGATAGGTATTCGCCCGATTGTTCATCCACGACCCAAAGACAGCGCCAATTGCACCCCACAATTGCTCATGAGGGTCTTGCGGAAACGGAGTCCCCGTCTCCGTATCAACCAACGCAAGGTATTGACCAACAACCGTTTTCCAGTCATCGGCAGTCAATTCCGTATCCAGGGAATATCCGCTATCGTCTTTGAGGTCCTCAAGAAAATCTTCAAAATTATGATGATCCACACCTAGAACAACGTCACCATACATCTGAATAAACCGCCGGTAACTGTCATAGGCAAACCGTGCATCACCCGATTTTGCTGCTAGTGCTTCGACCGTGGCGTCATTAAGGCCAAGGTTCAAAACCGTGTCCATCATGCCCGGCATGGAGGCCCGCGCACCTGATCGAACAGAGACCAACAACGGGTCCTCGGTCGAGCCAAACCCGCTGCCCAGTGTGGCTTCCATTTCCGCCATGGCCGCCTTGACTTGAGCCTTCAGCTCCTCTGGGTAGCTGTGCTCATTGTCGTAATAATACACGCAAACATCGGTGGGAATGGTAAACCCGGGGGGAACAGGAATGCCGAGAGAAGACATTTCAGCAAGATTGGCCCCCTTGCCACCAAGAAGATTACGCATGTCTGCGCCGCCCTCTGCCTTACCGTCACCGAAGCTGTAGACCCATTTCGTCATCATTAATTCGCCTATTTGCCTATTCTGCGATTTCACCCCCACCCCTGCCCTCCCCTCATCAAGGGGGAGGGAGAAGCGAACTTCGTCCTTTTTGCATCGCCTCACCCCTTGCGGGAGAGAAGCAAAGTTGAACGTTACCCCTCAATCTTTGAAAAGTCTGCCATCCCGTCCAACGCAGACCTGATCATCGATAGCAGTTTCAACCGGTTTTCACGACTTTCCGGATCCTCGGCATTTACCGTCACCGCATCAAAAAAGGCGTCAACCGGCCCGCGCAAAGTCGCCAGCGCCTGCATGGCATCGCCAAAACGCTCTTCCGATACGGCGTTGCTTATCCTATCCGATCCCGCCTCTAGTCCGCCAAACAAGGTTTTCTCTTCATCTTGTTCGAACTTGGCAGCATCCGGTACAGCGGCATAACTGCGCTCGTCCTTCTTTTCTTCAATCTTGAGTATGTTTGTTGCCCGGCGATGGGCGATCAGCAAATTTTCGCCGTCTTGACTGCCCAGAAATCCTGCCAACGCCTCAACCCGCGCCAACAGACGCACCAGATCATCCTCGTCACCCAGGGCAAATACGGCGGCGATATGGTCATGTTTTACGCCCCGTTCCTTAAGATGAACCTTGAGGCGGTCGGCGAAGAAAGACAGTAGGTCGCGCATTTGATCACTGCTGCCATGACATTGTTGCGCAGCATCATTGAATAGTGGCAGCAAGGGAACTCTAAGTTGATTTTCTAAAATTAGCCTAATCACCCCGAGTGCGGCACGGCGCAAGGCATAGGGATCTTTTGACCCGGTCGGCTTCTCATCAATTGACCAAAACCCGACCAGCGTATCGATTTTGTCAGCCATCGCGACACATATGCTAACCGGTTTCGACGGACAAACATCGCCTGGCCCCTGCGGCGAGTAATGCGCGGCGATTGCATCAGCAACATCCACATTTTCGCCATCATTGAGCGCATAATAGCGACCAATGACGCCTTGCAGATCAGGAAATTCGGCAACCATTCCCGTCGAAAGGTCAGCTTTGCAAAGCTCCGCAGCCCTACTAACAGGGCCAGCATCAACACCCGGTACAGTCTTGGCGATCTCGCCTGCAAGAAACATGATACGGGCAACCTTGTCATGCACCGACCCTAACTTGGCATGAAACACCCGATCTTTGAGTGCTGGCGTTTTCGACGCCAACGTCGATTTTCGATCCTGATCCCAGAAGAACTTTGCGTCGCTCAGGCGCGCACGTAAAACCCGTTCATTCCCGGCGATAACCGCTTTTCCGCCATCTGCCGTTTCGGTGTTGGCGACAACAATGAAACGATTGGCAAGCTTGCCGTCTTTATCGAGGCAGGAGAAATACTTCTGATGTTTTTTCATCGACGTAATTAACACTTCTGGTGGTACGTCCATGAAGTCTTGATCGATGGTTCCCATCAACACCACCGGCCATTCGACCAGCCCGGCAACCTCGTCCAAAAGACCTTTGTCGTCCTTCAGACTCAGCCCTTCTGCGTCGGTCAATCTGTTGGCTTCCGCCAAAATAACCGCGCGACGTTCATCATGATCAATCATCACTTTAGCGGCGCGCAATTGTTCCGTGTAATCAGCGGCGCCTGAAACAGTTATTGCTTCCGGCGAAAGGAAGCGGTGGCCGGTCGTTTTATCGTCCGCTGTACAGGGGCCGAATTCGAAAGCAACCACATTGCCGTCGAATAGGCACAGCAGCGATTGAATGGGCCGCACCCAGCGCTGATTATGGTTCGCCCAACGCATGGATTTTGGCCACGGCAGCGCCTGAAGTGCGGCGGGCAAAATATCGATCAAAACGGTAGATGTTGCCCGACCTTTTTTATCGATCACGGCGAAATAAAATTCGCCTTTCGGCAATTGGCGAATTTCGGCATCATCAATTGACGCCAGCCCGTTGGCTTTCATGAACCCCTGCAACGCCTGTTCGGGGGCACCGACCTTGGGGCCTTTGCGCTCTTCACTAACATCGGGGGTCGCCGATGGCAGCCCTTTGATCAGCAAAATTAAACGGCGCGGGGTCACATGGGCCGTGGCATTTTCGAAGTCGAGGCCCGATTTTTTTAAGCCATCGCAAACTAGCCGCTTCAGGTCACTCGCCGCACGACCCTGCATACGGGCCGGGATTTCTTCGGACAGAATTTCAAGCAGGAGTTCGGCCATCACTTCAAACTCCTAGCGCGGCGCTGGTTTTCACCCCCACCCCAGCCCTCCCCCCTCAAGGGGGAGGGAGACGTTTGGGCATAAATCTTAAAAACCGTTTTCCCTCCCCCCTCGAGGGGGAGGGTCAGGGTGGGGGGGAGAGGCGTGGCATAATTTTTCATCATTTCACCTCCATGCCCTGGCTTTTCATCCAGGCATCGGCCGATCCCTTAGACAACGCCCGAACACGACCGATGTAGGCCTGACGTTCAGTTACTGAGATGACCCCACGAGCGTCCAGCAGATTGAACAGATGGCTGGCTTTCAAGCAGTAATCATAGGCTGGCAGGACCAGATCGACCTCGAGCAGCGCAGCGCATTCCGTCTCCGCATCAATGAAATGCTGACGCAGGATGTCAGTATTGGCATGTTCGAAATTGTGTTTTGAATATTGCACTTCGGCCTGATGGAAGACATCGCCGTAAGTTTTCCCACCCTGGTCCTTTGGCACGCCGTCCCAGTCGAGGTCGTAGACGTTTTCGACGCCCTGCACATACATCGCCAGGCGTTCTAGGCCGTAGGTCAGCTCAACCGGTGTCGGACTGCAGTCGTACCCACCGACTTGCTGAAAATAAGTAAACTGGCTGACTTCCATACCGTCACACCAAACCTCCCAACCGAGGCCCCAGGCACCAAGTGTCGGACTTTCCCAATCATCTTCGACAAAACGGATGTCATGGAGTGATTTGTCGATCCCCAGGGCATAAAGACTTTCCAGGTACAACGCCTGAATATTCTCTGGTGACGGCTTGATCAGCACTTGGAACTGATAATAATGCTGAAGGCGATTGGGGTTTTCACCATAACGACCGTCGGTCGGACGGCGCGACGGTTGCACATAAGCGCATTTCCAAACATCATCCGGTGTGCCCAACGATCGAAGCGTCGTCGCCGGATGGAAAGTCCCCGCGCCAACTTCCATGTCGTAGGGCTGGAGAATAACGCAACCCTGATTAGCCCAGAAAGATTGCAGCTTTAGAATCAGTGCTTGAAAGCAGGTGTTTTTGTTTGATTTGGCTGGCATACCGCCGGAATTCCCACGATTTTTGGGGTTATGTTGCAGTCGCGAAGTTAGCCGTGCCGCTACGTAGGGTCAAGCAAGGGAATCAGGCAATCGCGCAGAATATCAACCGCACTTATGACGACCGTTGTCCGCAACATAAGCACCACAGTCGGGGCATTGGACCATATCTTCGATATCGTCATCTATGGGTTGCCGGGCGGCTCGCCTGCCGCCCTTACGCACGCGATCCCTCGCCGCCTGTTTTTGGATTTCCTGTCGATTACCCAGCCACTTGAACCCATACCAGACGGCAAAGATTAGGGCGGCGGTAACAATGATTTTAGAGAAGCTGAAAAGTCCAAACATGGTAGTCCTTTTAGGCGGTGAAGATACGAAAGGTCAAGCAACCCCGCCAGATTTGTTCTTATAATCCGAACCTGTTCCAAATCAACCGCTCTTCAAGCGCACTGATCAGACCATGGCCAAGATGGTCAGCGATGCCATTGGCGGTTTCGGGACCTATTTGAGAGAGACCCAGTTTTCGCTTGAAGAATGATTGGTGTTGTTCAATTTTGCGGATTTTCACGTCATCACCGAAGCGTTCGCGCATATTGCTGCGTACATCACTTAACCCATCGATCAGTCCGAGCTCTAAGGCTGTGGCTCCGGTCCAAAAGGCACCGCTAAACAATACCTTGTCAGCCCCTTTCAAGCGGTCACCTCGGCGCTCTTGAACCATGTCGATAAACCCGTCGTGGATTTCCGTTTGCAAGGATTTCAAATGTTTGATGTCAGCGGCTTTTTCCGGACTGAACGGGTCAAGCATCGCCTTACTGTCGCCACTGGTATACAAGCGGCGCTCAACACCACAGCGTTTCAGTAATTCTGGGAAACCAAAACCACCAGATACGACGCCGATGGACCCAATAATTGAATTGCTATCGGCATAAATTTCGTCGGCTGCGCAGGCCAGCCAGTAGCCACCCGATGCGGCGACATCCTCGGCAAAGGCGACAACTGGGATATTCTTTTCTTCGGCCAACGCCCGAATTCGGCGGGCGATCAGGGCTGATTGCACCGGCGAGCCGCCCGGTGAGTTGATCGCCAAAGCGACCGCCGCCAGTTTTTTCGGCTTGAACGCCCGCTCCAGCAACGGCTCGACGCTAGACATACTCAGGCTTTGACGAAGGCCACCCGTAGCACCGATGACACCGGACAAATTAATTACGCTAACCACTGGCCCTCCCTTACCCGGAAGGTACTTCTTCAATCCGCAGAGCCAATCCATCAGTTGATCTTGATTCATCTCTATTTCTGCCTATTCGTATTTCGCCAAAGCGCCAGAGTATAAGGACTATCGTCAGGTTTCCAACGCCCCTGCATCGACAACAATGCGTTTTACCGCATCGGTGTAGTCACCGCCGGGTTTATGCAAAACCAGTCCGCGGGCCAGTGTCGTCGGCCCTTTCATCCCCTTTCGGCCCTGTACGATAACCCGTTTGGCGGCCGCGTCGGGTGTGTGACCGCCGGGCCAAAGCGGAACGATAATCAGATCACCCGCCTTACCCATCATCGCCGCCAAAATCTCTTCGACCCGATCAGCCCGGTGGATAATCGTAACGGTTCCCTTTGTCCGGACCATTCGAAGACAAAACACGATCCAATCCCTTAGCTCGACACTGCTTTCCATGGTCGCCATCGCTTTCGACGGCTCCAGGGGCACACGCCCACGTCCCGCTTCGACGAATGGCGGATTAGAGAGCACATGATCGTACGAATCTGGCTGTATCTCCTTAGGCGGACACCCGACATTCCCGTTCACAACGTCGAAATTATCGGCCATTCCGTTTAAGGCAGCATTGTGCCGTGCCAAATTTGCAAATTTAGACTGAATTTCCAGACCAGTGACGTGCACCGCGCCAACACGAGCCGCAACACAAAGCCCAGCGGCACCGGTGCCCATGCCAACATCTAATAGTCTGTGGCCCGCTTTTGCCGGTACGGCGGCTGCCATCAGCACTGTATCAATGGCAATCCGGTAACCTGTCCGGGGTTGCACGCAGCGCACACGACCATCGAGTAATGTGGTTTCGATACCATGGTTGGGGTCAACCATTCAATTCTTCCGCTTCGGCAAGAATGTATTTCGCCCGCCACAAATCCTCTTTCGCCACCATAATGCGTCGCGGAATAGCCGAGATACTGCCGTCCATGACGCTGGCGTGGGCATCAAGGACAACCGCACTGATGTCCTCGTCTGACAGGCGGGCCAGCAACCAGGATATAAAAACCGGCTCATTGGTACGGATCAATTCAACCATCTGCCGTTGTTACTCCGCGAGTGTTCATTTCGAAGGATCAAGTCATACCACAGGGCAAAACGGATCACAGGTCAAAATATGGGCAGACGACCCGGCATGAGAATTCCGGGGACCGCTTTCTATCAGAAAGTGAAAACAGTATCCGTATTTCAAGAGCAGAGTGTATCAGATTATCTGGACGTCGGATATCAGGTAAGATACCCACAGATATCCTTGCACGCCGGGTAAAAACCAGCTCATTGGCACGGATCATTTCAACCCTTCACCTTCGCCTGCGTTGAATTAACCGAAGATGAGCCATTAGCCTAGCCGGTCCCCCATGCGGAAATCCGCCGGTCTGGTCTGGTCTTCACCCGACATAAGTGCGATACCTATGCTTACTGTCGGCTGGTACGACGTTGAGCGTTTGCGTCGCCGCCCGGCCAAATAATGTTAAGAATAAATAGGTGAGGAGCCATTCCGTGGGTGTTGTTGTCAGTCTCGGCGAAGGCAAAAATAATAAACCATCCATTGACAGCCTGCTGGCGCTGGTTCGCGATGATTTGAAAAACGTCAATGACGTGATCATTCGCAACATGGAATCTCCAGTAACGCTGATCCCGCAACTTGCCGGACACCTGGTTGCCTCAGGGGGGAAAAGGTTACGGCCAATGTTGACCCTGGGTGCCGCTCAACTTAGCAACTATTCCGGGGATCGACACATTGCCCTGGCCGCCTGTGTCGAATTTATCCATACCGCGACGCTGCTTCATGATGACGTTGTTGATGAGAGCGATCTTCGCCGAGGAGAGGCGTCTGCCAACGCCGTTTTCGGCAATCAGGCCAGTGTATTGGTCGGCGATTTTCTGTTCAGCCGCGCCTTTGAGTTGATGGTTGAAGACGGATCATTAAAAGTCCTGAAAATTCTGTCCCACGCATCATCTGTCATCGCTGAGGGTGAAGTCCTGCAACTGATGACAACCAACGATACGGAAACCAGCGAAGACACCTATTTAGAAGTTATTAAATCAAAAACCGCGCAGCTGTTTGCTGCGGCCTGCCAGATTGGGCCTGTGATTTCCGACCGTCCACGGGTCGAAGAAGACGCCCTCGAAAGCTTTGGCCTAAATCTTGGCATCGCCTTTCAATTGATCGACGATGTTCTCGACTATTCCGCCAAACAAGCGACGCTTGGCAAAACCATTGGCGATGATTTCAAGGAAGGCAAGATATCTCTGCCCGTCATCTTGGCCTTTCGTCGTGGAGACGAACAAGAGCGCAAATTCTGGCGCCGCACGATGGAAGACCTTGAGCAATCCGACGGAGATCTGGACTATGCTCTTGACCTGATGCGCAAACACAACGCCCTAAGCGATTCCGTTGAACGGGCTAGGCATTACGGTGCGATTGCCAGAGATGCACTCGCCATCTTCGATGAAAGCCCAACAAAATTAGCCTTTAATGAGTTGATTGATTTCTGCATTGATCGTGCCTATTAGGCGACGGCTATATCGGCAACGGTTCTTGCCCTTTAGGGTCGTGAGCGCTATAACGCGCTCGAATTTGTCGGGAAGTGGCGCAGCCTGGTAGCGCACCTCGTTCGGGACGAGGGGGTCGGAGGTTCGAATCCTCTCTTCCCGACCATTTTTCAAAAACCCCAACAGTCTTGATCATACCGTCGCGCTCCTTTCCTCAACACGCCGATGGCCGCTGGTCAATTTTCGCGACCGTTAAACGTTGGAGTTTCAACTTGTTCCGATTTCAGGAGTAGGTTAGCGTTTCTCAGGTTCTGAGCAATACGCTTGGAATAGCTATGTTGCGGGAGAGCACAGTGCGCCAAGCCTCAATTGGCATAATTATTGGGATCATCGCCGGTATCATCATCGGCGCAACCATTATTCGCCCCCATATTGCCCCAGAATTGACGCACGAATCGACACATGATTTGACACAAGAACGGGCATTAGACCTCGCTGTTCCTTCGCCCGAAAACTCAGCCGAAAAACCAATAGTATCGGAAACACCCGAACCCACGCCAAATCCCGTATTGGTTCATTGGCGCATGACCAGCGTGTATGCCGGTTCATTACCAGGTTTAGGCGATTTTCCGAAACGTATTGAAACGGCCATTGATGAGATTTCGAACCACCAGTTCAAAATAGACTTTCATGAACCCGGTCGGCTTATCCCGCCAGAAGAAATGTTCGAGGCTGTCCGCTCAGGTGCGATTCAGGCTGGATTTTCGTCTCCCGCCCAATGGGCAGAGAAAGCGCCTGCACTAAGCCTGTTTTCGTCCATACCATTTGGTCCAAACGCCGATGAATATCTCGCCTGGGTTTTTAATGGTGGCGGGCTTGAGCTGTTTAATCAAATTTACGAGAAACATGGCATTCATAGCATTATTTGCGGCGCAACATCAGCCAATGCATCAGGCTGGTTTAACAAACCCATCACCACAGCCGATGACCTGAAGGGATTGCATATGCGAATTAACGGTCTGGGTGCCAGGGTCATGGAAAAACTAGGCGTGACGACCGAATACCTAATGAATAGCGATATCGTAGTTGCGATGGAGTCAGGGGCCATTGATGCAGCCGAGTTTTCCCAGCCCGCGACAGATTTTACCTTAGGACTGCATCGAACCGCTAACATCCTTTATTTTCCAGGTTGGCATCAACCGGCGACCTTGTTCGATTTGATCATCAACAAAGAGGCCTGGGAAGAGCTCTCGATTGCATCAAAAGCCCAAATTGAGGCCGTATGCGGCGACAATGTCTGGCGCGGACTGGTGGCCTCGGACGCCCGACAGTTTGCGGCCCTTAAACATTTTACTAAACTTGGTGTACAAATCAAAACTTGGCCACACAACGTGCTTTCGGCGTTTCGCCGTACGTGGCAGCAGGTCGTTGAGGAAGAGAGTAAAAAAGACAAAACCTTCAAACAGGTATGGTTATCGATTGAAAAATTTCGCGAAAAATATGCAATTTGGCACGAGTTATCGGCACCATGATGTTGCCGTAATTCGAGCGTAAAAATTGGTATGTCATCGATGTGTTGGAAATCCGCACATGACACTGGAATGTGAATTTTGCTTGTAAATTGTTGTCCAGGCAGGCTATCAGAAGGTCGGCAGGAGTATAGTCGGGGAAATATTTCCCGCTGAATGTGTAGAGTTTTGTTGTACGGGAAAACCGAATGGAGACTATTAAATGATCAAGATCAAAAATGTCGCAGTTGCTGCGGCAATTGCGGTAGTTGTCGCTTTTGGCGCAGGATTTACGGCTAATTCGGCTTATGCCGCAGCCGACGGCGCAAAAATTTTCAAGAAATGTAAGGCCTGCCACAGCTTCGACAAGAACAAGATTGGCCCGTCTCTGGCTGGAATTGTTGGCCGAAAAGCCGGCGCCGTTGATGGCTACAAATACTCAAAAGCCATGAAAAAGGCGGCTGAAGGAGGATTGGTCTGGAATGAAGAAAACCTCGATAAATTTCTGACCAAACCCAAAAAATTCATGAAAAAAACCAAAATGACTTTTGCCGGTTTGAAAAAAGAAGATCAGCGTAAGGCTATTATTGCCTTTTTGAAGAGCAAATAAGCGACGCCGCTCTCAAACAATAAAAGCCGCCTTCCTACATAGGAAGGCGGCTTTTTTCGTGTTCGCCCCACGAGAACACTTTCGGCGATTTTTGGATCACCGAAAGGGTTCTAACTAGTTGATATCCCCGCAAACCCACGTTCGCGAATGAACCTATTCGCTCCGGTTTTGCTCTAATCAGTCGCGAACGACCATCACCGAACAATCCGCATGACGGACGACGCGGGCGGCATTGGGGCCAAGAAGATAGTCTTTCAGTTCCGGGCGACTTGAGGACATGATAATCAAGTCGGCATTGACGTCTTTTTCGATCTTCAGGATGACTTCATAGACTGAGCCTTCACCAACAATGTGCTGTACCCGCACGCCATCAGGAACATTCCTGGTGACGAAATCGTGAAGCTGGGCAAGAGTTTTATCGGCCACCTCCTTCTCATATCCGGCGGGGAAATACTGACTGACCATACTCATACCAAAGTCCGGAACAACCGTCATAACGTGTAACGTCGCACCAAAGTTCTCACACATAGCAAGTGCCGTTGGCAGGGCTTTTTTCCACGAGCTTTCCTGGCCTAGATCAACAGGAAGCAATATGTGTTCATACATTGTCTTCATTCCTTCCGTTACGCGACCGCGAGCTCTTCATGTTTGCGTTGGCGTGTTCTCTGTAATTGGATGATGATAAACAGCACAAGCAGTGCGGGGATATAAAACAGTTGTTTGGGCGGTCGGTCAGATTTGACCTGAACACTGGCAATTTCATAATCAAAGTCGATTTTTTGCTGCTCAGCAGCACTACCGAATTCAATGTTATCGACAATCATTTTGCCCTCATCTTCCCGCAGCTCAAGCCCGGTCGAACGGATTCGGTCAACGCCCTTGCCTGGCGCACCGAGGCCCAACATAACCGTTCTATCAATTAAGCGCCCCTCCAGATCTTCTCCCTTAATCTGAATCCGAATCTGCCCCTTGTCGGGTATTTTTTCTGCCAATTCATATATTTTGGTTGCCGATCTTGATTCAAGTTCTGGATAGATTTGATCCATCCAAAATCCCGGACGGAACATGGTAAAGGCAATCAAGATCAAGACCAGAGATTCCCACAATCTGCTTCTTGTAAGGAAATAGCCTTGCGTGCCCGCAGCAAACAATAACATCGCGATGATTGCGGTGATGATTGTCATCAGCAGATGATACCACGACTCAATACCGATCATTAACAGTTCGGTATTGAAGATAAACAAGAACGGTAGGATTGCTGTTCGAATATCATAATAGAACCCCTGCAACCCGGTTTTGATCGGGTCACCACCGGAAATCGCCGCTGCCGCGAAGGCGGCCATGGCCACCGGCGGTGTGTCATCTGCCAGAATACCAAAATAAAATACAAACATATGCACCGCAATCAGTGGCACGATAAGGCCTTGCTGAGCACCAACCGTGACAATCACCGGGGCCATCAATGATGACACAACGATATAGTTTGCCGTCGTCGGCAGTCCCATACCCAAGATCAAGCTCAGGACAGCGGTGAAAATCAGCATCAGCAGCACATATCCACCAGAGATGAATTCGACGAACTCTGCCATCACAAGCCCAACGCCGGTCAAGGTGATCGCACCGACAACAATACCGGCAGCAGCCGTCGCAACACCAATACCGATCATGTTGCGGGCGCCGCTGATCAACCCGTCAAAGGTATCATCGATGCCTTCACGCAACTTGCCTTTCAGGTCATCGCCTGACTTTGTCAGATAGGCGCGAAGTGGTTTTTGGGTGACCAACATCACCAACATAAAGATCGTCGCATAGAAGGCGGATAAACCGGGCGATAACCGTTCAACAGTCAGACACCAGACCAGAAGTGCCACAGGTAATAAATAGTATAACCCGGCCTTAACCGTCGGCCCGGTTGGTGGCAACTCGACAATATCGATGGTAACCTCAAGCTCGGGAAATTTCGTCGAATATTTTAGCAACGAGACATAGGCAATCGCCAAAAGGACAACTGAAATCCACGACGTCGCGGCGCCAAAAGCCACCTTCATCCAGCCGAGCCCATAATAAACAACGACTGTGACGACCGCAAAAATGATGAAAGACAGCAAGAAATTCATCAACGACTGGGTGAATTTTGGTATTACCTTGCGGGGTATTCCTTTCAAATCCGCTTTGACGGCTTCGAGATGGACAATATAGACCAATGCCATATACGAGATCAGCGCAGGCAGGGCCGCGTGGGTAATCACTTCCGTGTAGGTAATGCCGACGTATTCGACCATTAAGAATGCGACGGCACCCATAATCGGCGGTGTTAACTGACCATTGGTTGAGGCAGCGACCTCAACGGCACCCGCTTTTTCAGCCGAAAACCCGACTTTTTTCATTAGCGGAATGGTAAAGGTTCCGGTGGTGACGACGTTGGCAATTGCCGACCCTGAAACCAGCCCTGTCAACCCGGACGAAACGACGGCGGCCTTCGCCGGCCCCCCCCGCATATGTCCCATCAAAGCAAAAGCCACGCGAATAAAATAATTACCAGCGCCCGCCTTTTCCAATAACGACCCGAACAAGACGAACAAGAACACCATGCTTGTCGAGACGCCAAGCGCCACCCCGAAGATGCCTTCCGTTGTCAGATAGAAATGCGACATCGCCTTGTTGAAAGAGGCCCCCTTCCAACTAACGACCTCAGGGGCCAAATGACCAAAAAAGACGTAACACATAAAGACAATCGCAACGACCATCAAAGGTGGCCCCAGTGCCCGCCGGGTCGCTTCAAGAATGAAGCACATGCCAACCGCTGAGACGATCACATCCAACTCGGTTGGCAACCCTGGTCGGTCTGACAATTCGATGTAAAAAATATAAATATAGGCGGCACAGGCTGTGCCGATAAACGCCAAAATCCAGTCTTGGATGGGAATGTAATGACGAGGAGATGATTTCAAGGCGGGATACGCGGTGAACGCCAGAAACACCGCAAACGCCAAATGGATGGAGCGCGCTTCCGTCGAATTAATCAGGCCCACATTGAAGATGTAAGGTAGGGGCGAAACATACCAAAGCTGGAACATTGCCCAAGCCAATGGGACGACCCAAAGAATTTTCGCCGACACACCCGTTGGGTTTCGCCCACCGGTATCGGCTTCAGCAATCATGTCCGCCAATTCTTCGTGGCTCGCCGTGGCCGCTGTGCTCTTAATTTCTTCGCTCATTACCTGCCCCTGTCTTTTATAATTCTTAATTTAAGCGATGCGCCGACGACGCCGACCCCAAGTGATCGCCGCCGCCCTCGCCCTCAAATTATTTAACTCCAGCGAGATCACATCAATCTTTTTCTTTTGACATAACCCTCAGCACCCCTATGCATGGGCACGACCGAATTGAAATTTAACATATCATCAGCCGAATGATGCCGTAGTGGTGGAAAAGAATTCTTAACATTTTCAAGATTGTCAAATACCGCCTGAGTAATTTCTAGTGCCAACTCATCAGACAAATCTTCTGACCCGACAACAGCCACCCGAGCACCAAAACTCATGACGACATTGCTTTGGTCAGCATATGTTTCTTTGATGATTTCAGCACGAGAATAATAAGGATATTTTGAAACCAACTTATCGATATCAGTGCTTGAGACACCAACGATTTTGGCGCCGCATAATTTTATTGCCTTGGCAATATTTGGGTCTGGATGGGAGACTGTCATCACCATCGCTTGGACGCGATTGTGGCAAAGAGCCAATGTTTGTTCAGTGTCCGAAAGCTCATCCGCAACCTGAAAGCTTGACCGGTCCCACCCTTTGACGTCGAACACATGCGCCATGACATCGCGTTGCCGAGACCCGGCATAACCGATATTAACTCGCTTTCCAACAAGACCATCTAACGACACGATACCCGCATCTGACCTCGCCACCACCGTAAAAGGCTCGTCATGCAAGGTAAATAGCACCCGTAGCCCCTTAAAATCAGCATCTAGAAATTGCGCCGGGCCGGTTCTTGCATAAGCGTGGTGCAGCCAATCAGCTTGCACAAGCCCGATTTCAATTGAGCCGTTGTGAACGTCATTTAAGATGGCCAGCGGTTCGGCTGTATCCCGACCAACCACGTTCCTTGTTTTGCACGTTAGACCCTGGATGGATTTTGTGACCGCCCGGCAGATAGCCTTGCCCGCATGACGGTGAACAATTGCCTCGCTGCCAACCCCAATAATAATATCGGCGGCAGACACGGGCGCGGCAACGCCGAACACCGAGATAAAAGAAATCATAAGAAATAATACCCGCGAACTGGATAAGGTCTTCACTGTACTTTTCCGCATTTTGACCTCCCGGCAGATCAACTGCCTTTCAAACACGTAAAATCGTTGCAACCGAAACTAGCCGTTGATATTTTTTTCTTTTGGGCTCACCTGTAATCGACAAAAAAAAGAACGAGAGTGAGGGCGTTTAGCCCTCACTCTCAGGCAAAATGATTACATCCAGCCTCTTTCTTTGTAGTACTTCACAGCACCATCGTGCAGCGGCGCAGAAAGACCATCTTTGATCATTTCCGATGCTTTCAGATTCTTGAAGGCCGGATGCAATTTCTTAAACCCGTCCAAATCGTCAAACACGGCTTTGACAACCTGATACACCGTATTCGTAGGTGTTCTGGTTGAGCTAACGAACGTCGCACCAACACCAAACGTGATCGTATCATTCGGGTTGCCACGGTACATGCCGCCCGGAATTGTTGCATAACGATAGAATGGATTGTCGTTAATCAACTTGGTGATGGCATCGTTCTGCATTGTTACCAGAACGGCGTCGCAAGTGGTCGTCGCTTCTTTTGTCAGCGCATTCGGATGACCGACCGCCCAAGAGAGCGCATCAATCTTGTTATCGCAAAGGGCACTCGGCGTTTCAGCCGATTTCATACGCCCAACAAGCCCAAGGTCAGAATTCTTGTTGCCCATTGCTTCCCAAACAACATTCCACGTCGCTTCGGAGCCTGACCCAGGGTTACCGATATTGACACGTTTCCCTTTCAGGTCTTCAACTCTTTTAATACCCGCATCCTTGCGTGCGATAATGGTAAGTGGCTCCGCATGCACGGAGAACACCGCACGAAGTTCTTTGAACGGACCCTGGGACTTGAATTTACTGGTGCCGTGATAGGAATGGTACTGCCAGTCAGACTGAGCAACCCCCATATCAAGCTCACCGGCGCGGATGGTGTTGATGTTATAAACCGAGCCACCCGTTGATTCGACGGAGCAACGCACACCGTGTTTCTTTTTACCCTTGTTGACCAAGCGGCAAATGGCACCACCAGTCGGATAATACACGCCCGTAACACCGCCGGTACCGATGGTAATAAATTCGGCAGCACTTACGCCCGTTGACATGCCCGCACCTGCAGCCAAGCCCGCAACAGCCGCGCTAACGGCCAGTGTTTTTTTGAACTTCATTTTTACGCCTCCTAGAGAATGTTTCCCATATTTTGGTTTAGGGGAAGCCCTTAGGTTCCCCGGTTTGCCGACATTCCATTCAGTGATCCGAATGGCCGTCGATTTGATCAGGTTATTGATCTACCCAACCCCTTTTTCCGTTGGAGTATCGCCAACGGTCCGAACATTAACGCCAGACAATCTGCTAAACAAGCAAGCAGGTGGGCCGCAAAAAGTTCGAATTCTGCCGAACGAGAGTGCCGTTCGTTTTGATCTCATCAGTGTACCATAGGCATGACTCGGCGCAAGTTGGAAAGTCTCGCGTAAGATAAGGGCGTTTCAGATTACCCTCGGCCTCTTGATTGAGCATAAAAATCGCCATCTGTTGTATAACGACTTGTCGGCAATTCGGCCTCCGTCCGTTTATCCTGCGGATCACTGCCTGTGATGCATTTTTCAACCCTTGGCATGACACACCTCGTGACATGCTTGGCAGCTTAAAGGACAACCTCGCCCAGTGCTGCGTCAACCGCCTTGCCCAGGCGTTCGACCAAATCGACGATTTCATCATCACTAATAATATACGGTGGCGCCAGTAGGATATGGTCACCACTTAGCCCATCCGCCGTTCCGCCCGAAGGATAGCAAATCAACCCTTCGTCCATTGCCTTACTCTTAATTCGCGCATGAAGGCTCAACGTCGGGTCAAACGGGGTCTTTGTCACCCGATCAGCAACCAGTTCGATGCCAATAAATAAGCCGCGCCCACGAATGTCGCCAACATTGGCGTGGTTGCCGAAGCGTTCGTGCAACAGTTCAACCAAGCGCTGACCTTGTCGGCGGACATTTTCCAGCAAATCCTGATCTTTAATCTTTTTCTGCACGGCCAGCGCGGCCGCGCTGGCGACGGGATGGCCCATATAAGTATGCCCATGTTGGAACGCACCACTTCCCTGAACAAAGGCATCATAAATTTTGCTCGCCACTAAGGTCGCGCCGATGGGTTGATATCCAGCGCCCAAACCCTTGGCAATGGTGATCATGTCCGGGGAAATGCCATCCTGCTCACAGGCGAACAGCGTTCCCGTCCGGCCCATGCCGCACATCACTTCATCAAGGATTAGGAGGATTCCGTATTTGTCACAAATTTGACGAATACGCTTAAAATACCCTGGAACTGGGGGGATTACGCCCGCCGTCGCACCACCAACGGTTTCGGCAACGAAGGCGATCACCGTCTCAGGGCCGGTTGCAAGAATCTCGGTTTCAAGTTGATCGGCAACCCGTCTGCCATAACCTTCTTCTGTTTCGTCGTCACCTCGGTCCCGATAAGGGTAGCACGGGGCAATGTGGCCGACGTCCATTAGCAGGTCCTGATATGGTTCGCGTCGCCAAACGTTACCGCCGACCGCCAATGCGCCTAAGCTGTTGCCGTGGTAACTTTGCCGACGGGCAATGAAGCGTGTTCGTTTTGGCTCATCAATTTCAATGAAATACTGACGCGCCATTTTGAGCGCCGTCTCAATCGCTTCCGATCCGCCGGACAGGAAATACACGGCCCCCATACCGTCAGGTGCGGCATCAATCAAAAGGTCCGCCAGTTTTTCGGTCGGCTCCGTCGTGAAAAACCCAGTATGGGCAAATGGTAGGCGATCAAGCTGCTGCGTGATCGCCTTAATGACGTCAGGATCGCTATGGCCAAGGCACGACACGGCGGCACCACCGGACGCGTCAAGATAGCGCTTACCGTCGGCATCGGTGATGAAAATACCGTCGCCACGAACAGCCGTCGGCATTTTCTTTTTAAGTTGGCGGTGAAAGACGTGCGTCATGAAAAAATGCTCCGTCAGCTAGTTTGTTTCCCATGGTTCAGCCAGCATAAGCACGAGACGGATTTAGATGCAACACGCGGTAAAAATGTTGCCAATTATCTTAAGTATTTTCACCACGACGCTCCCTTGCCCATAATCACGGTCAATAATGACGATCAGGCCGACGTCTGGTTGCCTACACCGCAAAGACCGATTACAGTCCCGCCCGTTTGAAACTTTCCGATGGCCTTATGCACATGGATTTAAAAGACCACATTCGCCCAGTGCCCGATTTTCCCAAACCGGGCATTCTTTTTTATGACATCTCGACCTTACTGGCTCATCCAGACGCTTGGCAGGTCGCACTTGGCCGAATGGCGCGGTGCGTCGGTCGCCATCAGCCCGATTTACTGGCGGGCATCGAATCACGCGGGTTTCTGGTTGCCGCCCCGTTGGCCGCGCGCCTTGGTCTTGGGTTCACCATGATTCGCAAAACAGGTAAATTGCCGGGGCCAACGATCTCGCACGAATATGAGCTCGAATATGGCAGCGATGTCATTGAAATACAGGATGACGCCGTACAACCAGGGCAACGGGTGGTCATTCTTGATGACCTGCTGGCAACTGGCGGCACCCTTGGCGCATCGATCAATCTGATCAACAAGGTTGGTGGCAATGTCGTCGGTGGAGCCTGCTTGATTGAACTGACATTTCTGAATGGTCGAGACAAACTGGGCGACCTACCGTTCGATGCGTTGATGTCTTACGACGACTGAGTTTTGTCGGTTAATGCGTGGCTGACGATTTTTTTCATTATCGTCGGCAACGCATAGTCGGAAAATTGACCCGGTTTGCACCAATATCCCTCATTCGGTCTCGTATGGTCTGCCGCGCCGACCAGAACAGTAAGACGCAGGTGGAAGTGGGTAAACGTATGGGTCACGGTTCCCGGCAACTGACGCCAATTGCTGCTGCTGGGCGCATATCCCAAAACATCACTCATCTTCCAGTCTTCCTCACGCCATTCCGTTGACGGAATCTCCGTCATTCCACCCAACAACCCTTTTTCAGGACGGCGGCGCAGATAAACCGCGCCATCGTCCCGGACCAACCAAAAGGCGACGCCGTTACGCACCGGCTTTGGCGGCTTCGGAACTTTGACCGGGTATTTGGCCCAACCACCGGATTTGGCTGATGTGCACCCGGTTTGCCAGGGACAGGCCTTGCAGTTTGCCGATTTTGGCCGGCAAACGGCAGATCCTAAATCCATCATGGCCTGGGCGAAATCTCCGGGCCGATTGGTTGGCAACATCTGACGTGCCAGACCGGCAATTTTGGTGGTGATGGTTTTCGCGGGTTGATCAAGGGCATGCAGGCGGGTGATGACCCGTTCGATATTGCCATCAACGGGAACACACGGGCAGTGAAAGGCAATTGCAGCAACTGCGGCAGCTGTATAAGCGCCTATGCCCGGAAGTTTTCGAAGCTCATCCTCAGTGTTGGGAAATTGACCGCCCAACGTCCCGGCGACAACACCAGCGCACCGGTGTAGATTGCGCGCCCGCGCATAATAGCCCAGGCCCTGCCAAGCATGCAGAACCTCATCCAGGTCACAATTGGCAAGATCCTCAACCGTTGGCCAGCGCCTCACAAAGTCGACAAAATAGGGGATTACCGTCGGCACGGTGGTTTGTTGCAACATGATTTCGCTGAGCCACACATGATAAGGGTCAGCCGTTTCGTCCGGTTTGGCCCGCCACGGCAATTCACGACGATTGCAGTCAAACCAATCGAGCAACTTTAGGCCAAGTATTGTTCGCGCCGTCATTTTTAGGGTATTCACTAGCGGTTCACGTTAATGTCAGGGTCAACACATCGATCATTTATTGCCGTTACCGCTATCCAGCCTTATCGTGCGAGTGCGTTAGAGCAACTTAATGAGACCCTTTCATGACTGAGCCGACAGCGCCACTGAAACCTGTCAAACGTATGCGAAAAATGCAGGCGTTGGGCGCGACCGTCAGCAAACTGACGCGTCAGGCGTTTGGCCAACGCGGACTGGTAGATGGTAAAATCGTCCATGATTGGCCGCTTATTATTGGTGACCTGCTTGCCGCCGCCAGTTTGCCTGAAAAAATTTCCTACACTAAGGGTCAGCGTGGGCGCGGCACCCTGCAGCTACGCGTGGCCAATTCCGGCTTAGCGACGGAAATTCAACACCTGGAACCGGTTATCCTGGAACGGGTTAACGCCTATTTTGGCTATCAAGCCGTCGCCCGACTTAAGTTGGTTCACGGCCCTTTGCCCGAACCCAAACCAGAAACACAATCAGTATTGCGCCCTTTGACCGAACGGCAAGCCCGGTCACTGGCCGACGAACTGACCACCGTTGACGACCCTGAATTGAAAGCCGCGCTTAAAGGCCTGGGACAATCAGTCATCGGGCGCCAAAAAAAAACCGCCACTTAACGGGATTTTTCAATTTTGACTCCGCCCAAACAGAACAACCTCGTCAGAATACTGTGGATAACTGCCGAAAAGGAGTCGACTCGACGGATGCCTCGGCTCTATATTCTTCAACATCTTGTATATAGGAAGCTAAAATGTATCGTTTAATACTAGGTTTTGTGTCTATTCTGGGATTTTCGGCGATGATATTGTCCGCCCAAACGTCCCCCGCAAAGGCGGAAATCGCCTCCCTTGAGGACTCGACAAAGGAAATGGTCGAAGGCAAAGCTGATGCGCCAGTGACAGTCATTGAATATGCATCACTAAGTTGCCCCCATTGCGCCAATTTCCATTTGAACATCTATCCGGAGATCAAAAAGAATTACGTCGATACGGGTAAAGTAAGACTGATATACCGGGATTTCCCGCTCGGAACGCCGGCAATGGCGGCAGCAATGATTTCGCGTTGTGCTGGCTCTCAGCGGTATTTTGGGATGATTGAAGTTTTTTTCAGCAGCCAAAAGCAATGGGGTCGTGCGCAAAACCCGATTGATGCCCTGAAAAAAACCGCTCGGTTCGGCGGCATGTCCGGACAAGACGTTGATGCGTGTCTGAAAAACCAGGCGCTGCTCGACCACATTCAAGGCGGCGCCCAAGAAGCCCAACTTGAACATGAAATTAATTCAACACCGTCATTCTTAATTGGCAAACAGAAGATCTCCGGTGCCTTGCCTTACGAGGATTTCAAAGACCTCCTCGACAAGGCTCTAGAAAAAGCCAAATAAGGGTTGATAGGCGTTGCTGCAATTTAACAAACTTCGGCTGTCTGGGTTCAAGTCCTTCGTCGATAACACCGAACTTGTTATCGAAAAGGGGCTGACCGGCGTGGTCGGCCCCAATGGGTGTGGAAAATCCAATCTGGTCGAGGCGCTGCGTTGGTCGATGGGCGAGACGTCGGCCAAGCAGATGCGCGGCAAGGAAATGGAAGATGTTATCTTTGGCGGCACCGATAAACGCCCTGCTCGCAATATCGCCGAAGTCGTCCTTACCCTGGACAACGTTGAACGCAGCGCGCCTGCGATGTTCAATCAGTTCGAAGACCTTGACGTCAGCCGCCGAATTGAACGTGAAAAAGGATCAACTTACCGGGTAAATGGCAAGGAAGCCCGGGCCCGTGACGTTCAGCTGTTGTTTGCCGACTCGTCGACCGGCGCACGCTCAACGGCGATGGTTTCGCAGGGGAAGATTGGTGCGGTCATCAGTGCCAAACCGGCGCAACGGCGCTCGTTGCTGGAAGAAGCCGCTGGTATTACCGGATTGCATAGTCGCCGCCATGAAGCGGAACTGCGTCTAAAGTCTGCAGAAACTAATCTTGAACGACTGGACGACATTCTGGTCACCTTGGATGCTCAACTGCAGAATCTGAAAAAACAAGGGCGGCAAGCCACTCGTTACCGAAATCTCAGCGACCATATCCGCAAAGCCGAAGCCACATTATTCCACCTGCGTTGGATGACGGCTGAGCAAGACCTGGACGCCAATCGCGAGTTGCAAACCAAGGCAGAAGACGCCGTCAAGGAACTGACCGTATTGGCCAGTAGGGCCAGCACCAATCAGGCCGAACAGGCCGGGGCCTTGCCGCCACTTCGACAGGCCGAAGCCGCCGCTGCAGCACACCTGCAACGCCTTATCGTCGCCCGCGAAGGACTTGATGAAGAAGAAGCCCGCATCGAAGAGGCCTTGGCCGCCACTCAAGCGCGACAGGAACAATTGGAGGCCGACGAACAGCGGGAAAAAATGATCGCCCATGATGCGACCCAAGCCAATACCCGACTTGCGGCGGAAAAAGAGAAGATCGAAACATCGCGTGAAGGTGAAATCGAAAACCGCCAACAAGCGGCAGATGACTTACAAAAATGTAATGACGCCGTCTCGGCGCTCGATACGGCGCTTGGCACCTTGACGGAACAGGTGGCGACCAGCGAAGCGCGACGTAATGGCCTCGCCAATCGTATTAAAGAGTTGGAAAGTCGCCAACATCGTTTTTCTTCCAGAGGCGATGAAATCGCTCGCCAGATTGCCGAACTCACGGAAAACAGCCCGGATTCGGATACGGTTAATGCCGTCGAGGCCGAGTTGGAAGCCGCCCGGATCGCCCTAGAACAGGCCCGGGCCGCACGAGAGGCGGCGGAGATCAACCGAACGGAGGCTCAGGAAGCAACGGCTGAGGCGGTATCCGCCCTTCAGGACAGCAATGCTGAAAAAACGCGCTGGCAGGCGGAAGAGCAAGCGCTAGCGAAGGTTTTAGCGGCATCGGAAGATGATTTATGGCCTCCTATTGTTGACGCGCTGAGTGTCGATCCAGGGTTCGAGACTGCACTTGGCGTGGCGTTAGGCGAAGATCTATCCGTTCCGACCGATGAAGCCGCACCGGCGCACTGGCGAACGTTACCACCGCTTGACGACGCGCCGGCCTTACCGAGCAACATTCCGCGTCTTAGTGACATGGTCAAAGGCCCAGCAGCCTTGACCCGGCGTCTGTCTCAAATCGGTGTTGTAGAAAGCGACGATCAAGGTCGGGCACTGATGATGTCATTGGCACAAGGGCAACGTTTGGTCAGCCGCGAAGGATCGCTGTGGCGTTGGGACGGGTTCACGGTGACCTCTGGTGCGACGACGGCGGCCGCAGCGCGCCTTGAGCAACGTAACCGTCTTGCTGAGGTCCGAAGCCACCTTGATGACGCAATAAAAGTCAGCCAGTTGGCCGGTGCGAAGCGGGACGCGGCTCGTCAAAAGGAAGAAGAAACGCGTGGCGGCGAACGGGCAGCACGTGAGGCGGTCGGCGCTTGCGACCGGCGGTTTAGCGAGTTGCGCGAGAAGCTTGCAGCGGCAAAAGACAAAGCCAACGCTCATTCCGCCAAAATCGCGTCCTTGTCCGACGCGGTACACGGCAACGCCATCGACCTGGAAGAAGCGGATGCGACCCTGAACGAAGCCCGCCGCGAATTTTCGTTGATCAACGACCCCAGCGCCGAACGGGAACAGGTGACGCAAATTAGAACGGAACTGGCCGAACGCCGCGCCGATCAATTGGCCTCACAAAGCCGTCACGATGCCTTTGAGCGGGAGGCCCGCGAACGCGGTCAACGCTTGCTGGCCATCGCCCATGAGGTTCAGTCCTGGGAACGTCGCCAAAAAGGGTCATCCGATCAACTTGAAGCCCTAAGCAAACGACGTATTGATCTCAGTGCAGAGCTTAAAGCGTTGACCGCCAAACCTGTCGAAATTGCCACCAAGCGTAGCAAGCTACTAACCTCGATTGAAGACAGCGAAAACCGGCGGAATGCGGCGGCTGATCAATTGCAAAAGGTAGAGAATGCCCTTCGTGAAGCGGATCAAACCCTACGCGATGCCGAAATTGCCCTGGCCCAAGCCCGCGAGCAAATGGTGCGCATGGAAGGTGCCGTGCAGCAGTCCCGCCAAGCCTGTCACGCCATTGCCGAGCGGGTCAAAGACCGCCTCGATTGCCGGGTCGACGAGTTGTTCGAGATTTCCGGCCTCAAGGAAGACGCTGATCTGCCGGAACTGCAGGCGTCTGAACGCAAGGTCGAACGCCTACTCCGCGAACGCGATACCATGGGTCCGGTCAACTTGCGTGCCGAACAAGAATCGACCGAAATGAATGAGCAAATCAATTCGCTGAATGAAGAACGTGAAGACCTGTTGCAAGCCATCGACAAACTACGCCACGGCATCGCTGAGCTGAATCGCGAAGGGCGCACCCGCCTGCTCGCCTCCTTCAAGGAAGTCGATGCACATTTCCAAAATCTGTTTGTCCGCCTATTTGGTGGCGGGCGTGCCCACCTGGAACTGACAGAGTCCGATGACCCCTTACAGGCGGGTCTGGAAATCATGGCCAGCCCGCCCGGCAAAAAACTTCAGATCTTGTCCTTATTGTCCGGCGGAGAGCAAGCGTTGACGGCGTTGTCACTTCTATTCGCCGTCTTTTTAACCAACCCTGCCCCTATTTGTGTCCTTGATGAGGTCGATGCACCGCTTGATGATGCCAACGTTGACCGATTCTGTTCGATGCTTGAAGAGATGGCGGCAAATGAAAAAACACGTTTCATGGTCATTACCCATCACAGAATGACCATGGCCCGAATGCATCGGCTATTTGGCGTAACCATGTCCGAACAAGGGGTTTCCCAACTGGTTAGCGTCGATCTGCAAAATGCAGAACGCTTGCGTGATAGCGCTTAAACACCTATAAAACCCTGAAATATTTGGGTTTTCACCATGATTAACAAAAACAAACACAGCGAATTAAATGACCTTGGTGCGCGTCTGAATAAGGCGCGCAAGGAGCCCAATGACCCGACCCGCCACGAGAAAGACATAAACAATGAAAAAGGTGGTGCACTGAGTCTTGCTTTCCGGGTGGGCGTTGAGTTAATTTCCGCCGTCGCAATTGGAACGGCCATCGGGTGGGGACTCGATAACTGGCTTGGAACCCGACCGTGGCTGATGCTGGTCTTCATTATTTTAGGTGGAGCTGCCGGTGTCATAAATGTATACAGACTGGCCAGCGGCTTTGGTTATGCCCCTGGCTATCGGAAAGACAACGATGATGCCGGAACGCATAGTGATTCCGGCGGGGACTAGAGGAACATAGACATTGGCTGAAGGTCATAGCCCACTCGCACAATTCGAGATCAAGCGTTTGATACCGATGCAGATCGGAGACATCGACGTTTCCTTTACTAACTCGTCAATGATGATGATCACCACCGTCATTGTTGTCAGTTCGTTCTTGATCCTAGGCATGCGCCGCTCCGCGTTAATACCCGGACGCTGGCAGTCAATTGTCGAACTCAGTTACATATTTATCGCCAATTTGTTGAAAGACACGGTCGGTTCTGCCGGGCGGCCTTATTTCCCGTTTATTTTTTCAACATTTATGTTTGTCCTGGTTGGCAACCTGCTGGGTATGATGCCCTACGGCTTCACGTTCACCAGCCACATTGTCGTCACCTTTACGATGGCCTTATTTGTCTTTTTGGGCGTCACTTTGATCGCCATATTCAAACATAAAATGCACTTTTTCACGTTGTTCATGCCGCCGGGTGTACCCATGTACATGGCCCCGCTGCTGATCCCGATCGAGATCATCTCTTATCTGTCACGACCGATTAGCCTTAGCGTACGGTTGTTTGCCAATATGCTGGCGGGACACACATTGTTGAAAGTGTTTGCCGGATTCATCATTGCACTCGGTGCCGCCGGTATTGCGCCCTGGTTCTTTGTTGTTGCTTTGACCGGACTTGAAATCGTGATTGCGTTTTTGCAGGCTTTCGTATTTACGATCCTGACCTGCCTTTATCTCAACGATGCGTTGCACCTGCATTAAAAGCATCATCTGAATTTAACTAATTTTAGAATTAAACTGAAAGGGAATTATCATGGAAGTAGAAGCTGCTAAACTGTTGGGCGCGGGTCTTGCTGTTATTGGCGTTATCGGATCAGGTATCGGAATTGGTACAATTTTTGCCTCTTTTATCCAGGCTGTTGGTCGCAACCCAGCCGCTCAAGGCGCTGTTTTTCCGATGACCATGCTGGGGTTTGCCCTGGTTGAAGCCATCGCGCTTTTCGCTCTGGTTATCGCTCTCGTCATTCTATTCGGCTGATATCAGCGAACACGTGTTGGTGGCCAGTGACAATACGTCGTTTGGCCGCGTCTGGTAAAAGGACGGTTCCATGCCACAAATAGAAGACATTGCTTCGTTCCCAAGTCAGATTTTCTGGCTGGTGGTCACCTTTAGCGTCCTGTTCCTCATTATGTGGCGGGTCGCGGTGCCACGCATTTCGGATTCCTTGGAAGCACGTCAGAAACGGATCGACGATCATCTGATGAAAGCCACGGAATTCAAGAAAGATGCGGAAGCAGCGATTGCGGCCTACGAGGCCTCTCTCGCCGGGGCCCGTGGAGAAGCGCATTCAGCGATAACGGATGCGACAAATGCCATTATCGAAGAAACCGCCGCCCGCGATGCGGACTTGAACAAAAAATTGAAGTCCATGCTTGATGAAAGCGAAGCAAACATCGCCAAAGCTGTTGACGATGCCATGGGCAATGTCCGTGAAGTGGCGGAAGATGTGGCGGCGGCAGCGTGTGGTCGCCTTCTCGGCGAGCAGGTGGACCCGATCACGGTAACATCTGCCGTCGGTGACGCTATCAAAGACCGAGCCTGAGGGAGAATTAGATGTTTCATGACCCCGCATTCTGGGTGGCAACAGCGTTTGTCGCCTTCATTGGCCTGTTGATATACCTAAAAGTCCCCGGCATGGTTGGTGGCGCGCTGGACAAGCGCGCTGACAAAATCAAGTCCGACCTTGATGAAGCTGAGTCGCTTTGCACAGAAGCACAAAATCTACTGGCGACCTACCAGAAAAAGCAGCGTGACACGGCCAAAGAAGCCGATGCCATCGCCGCGCAAGCCAAGGAAGAGGCCGCCCGTATACTTGAGCAAGGTCGTAGTCGCCTTGAAGTTTCCCTGGCGCGCCGCGAAAAAATGGCCATGGACCGGATCGCTCAAGCCGAAGCCTCTGCCATTGACGAGGTGCGTACGCGGACCGTGGAAATCGCCATGGACGCCACACTTCAGATCATGAAGTCATCGGTTACGGCAGGCAAAGCGAATGCTATGATCAAAGATGCAATCGCCGAGTTGCCAACCAAACTTCATTAAACCGCCGGCAGCAGCCATATGTAATGTGAGAGGGAGCTTCGGCTCCCTTTTTTATCGTTAGGGCATTCTCGACCGTATCGATGGTTAAGCCATAGTAAAAAACTGCTCACTATGCCGATGTCAGATCGTCCTCAATGAAGGCTTGAACGATTTCGTCGATATTGCGGTCTGCCACAAACCCCATCGCCTGGGCCCGGGTGGCCTCAAAAGCGCCTGGCCAGCGACTGACGATGTCATTGATGGTTTGATCAAACGCCCAATCAATCCGCTGGACGGCCTCTTCGCCGCCGGCCCGCTTAAGGGCCGAAATCATCTCTCCAATGGTAACCGAAAGCCCTGGCAGAGTGATTGAGCGGCTATTGGTCAGTTTGGTTTTGGGAACTTCGTGGGCGTGGATAAGGCATTCGATGGCGCGCCGCGGTGACATCACCCAGACCGGCAGATCGGCATTGACCGGACAAATGGCGCGCTGACCTTGCAAGGGTTCCCTAAAAATCGCGCTGACGAAGGATGACGCGGCTGCGTTCGGTTTTCCCGGCCGAATGATGATTGTTGGCAGGCGAACGACCCGACCATCAATGAACCCCTTGCGGCTGTAATCATTGACCAACAGTTCTGAAATCGCCTTTTGCGCGCCGTAGGAATTCTGCGGTGTCTGCGCAAAACTATCCGGTACAGACCGTGGCATGTCGCCGCCAAATGAGGCTACAGAGCTGGTGGTGATAAACTTCAACGGCCCCGCATGCGCCCGGCAGACGTCCAGCAATGCCCGCGTCCCATCGAGATTAACCTTCATGCCGAGATCAAAATCAGCTTCGGCCTGGCCGCTAACCACGGCAGCCAGATGATAGACGCACAGAGTATTGGGCGTCATCAGTCGGGCCATCGCATCGGCGTCACAAATATCGACCGCAGCGGAGGTTATGTTGACCCCCGCGACCAGATCCGGCTTAACTTCACAGGTATCAACAAGAACAATTTCACTGATCTGTTGACGTTGCCCTTCGGCCCCGGCCAAACCCCCGCCCGTGGCAAGGGCATGGGCCAGTTTACGCCCTAGAAACCCCGCCCCACCTGTAATTACAATTCGCATATGCACACTCAGTCACTCATGATCGCTACTGTTATTGAATTAACGCAAGCCATTCCTGCTCGCTCAGGACTTGAACACCGAGATCTGTGGCTTTCTTGAGTTTCGACCCTGCCCCTGGTCCGGCAATTAAGATATCGGTATTTTTTGACACTGATCCGGCGACTTTAGCGCCTAACGACTCCGCTTTGGCCTTAGCTTCCGAACGTCCAACATGTTCGAGAGTGCCCGTGAAGACCACAGTTTTCCCGGCGACCGGTGACGTGGACTCATCAGGCACTTCAAAGTTCTGAACATCGAGCAATCCCTGCAGACGGGCAAGCTCGTCACGGTTATGGGGTTCGGCAAAAAAAGCTAACAGGTCTGCTGCCACCGATGGACCGACACCATCAATGTTGGTCAGTTCCCCATAGGCTTCTGATCCGTGGATGGACGCAGCGTCCATGGCCGCCATCCAAGCATCAAGTGAAACGTATTGCTTGGCCAACAAGCGGGCCGTCGCTTGACCGATGTGGGGTATCCCAAGCGAAAAGATGAAACGTGGCAATTCAATTTTTTTACGGTCGTCCAAGGCCCGGAATAGATTATCAATGGACTTATCCCCCCACCCTTCCCGGCCTTCCAGATCACCACGACGCGTCGGCAACAGGAATATATCCGCTGGCGTGGCAATCAAACCATCATTGCGAAAACTTTCCACGTGTTTACCGCCAAGCCCCTCGATGTCAAAGGCGTTGCGGGAAACAAAATGTTTCAAGCGCTCGACCGCTTGTGCTGGACAAACCAAACCGCCGGAACATCGGCGCACAACCTCACCTTCTTCCTGGATAACCACACTATCACAGTCTGGGCAGGTGGTCGGGAAAACGAAGGGCACCGTGTCATCGGGGCGTTTATCGATAACCACTGAGACAACTTGCGGGATGACGTCGCCTGCCCGTTGAATAATCACCCGGTCGCCTTGTCGAACCCCAAGGCGTTTAATCTCGTCAGCATTGTGAAGCGTTGCCCGCGACACGACAACACCGCCGACAGTCACCGCTTGAAGGTTCGCAACTGGCGTCAGCGCCCCTGTTCTGCCGACTTGAATAGTAATTTCATTTAACGTCGTTTCGGCCTTTTCCGCTGGAAATTTATGGGCTATCGCCCAGCGCGGGGCCCGCGAGACAAAACCCAATCGTGTCTGCCAGGAAAAGTCATTGACCTTGTAGACCATGCCGTCGATATCGTACCCAAGGTCCGCCCGAACCTGACCAATGTCCCGGTAAAGTTCACGCACATCATCAGCATTTTCACACAAACGCGTTAACGGATTGGTGGCGAAGCCCCAGGACTTCAACTTTTCGAGAAACTGCCACTGTGAGGGCGCGATTGGTGACGATAATTCTCCTAAGGCGTAAGCGAACATGGACAGGGGCCTGGCCCGTGTTATTGCCGCGTCCAGCTGCCTGAGGCTGCCTGCAGCAGCATTGCGGGGGTTGGCGAAGGCTTTGTCGCCAGCGGCGAGCTGTCGGGCATTAAGGGCCTCAAAATTAGCCTTAGACATGTAAACCTCGCCGCGAACCTCCAGAATGTCAGGAACATCGTCACCTTCGATAATTTGTGGCACGTCGGCAATTGTCCGCAGATTTGCCGTGATATTTTCTCCAGTCGTGCCGTCACCACGGGTCGCCCCCTGAACCAGCTTCCCACGTTCATAGCGCGCGCTGACGGACAGACCGTCAATCTTTGGCTCGCCAACAACTTCGATAGCTTGCTCTGCATCAAGATTAAGAAACCTCCGAATGCGTTCGAAGAACTCATCAATATCTTCATCTGAAAAGGCGTTCCCCAGTGACAGCATGGGTACAGAATGGGAAACCTTTGAAAACCCATCCTTGATTTTCGCACCAACACGCGTGGAAGGACTATCGGCACGTACCAGCTCAGGAAACAACGCTTCAATCTCGTCGTTTCGGCGGCGCAGTGCATCATAATCAGCGTCTGAAATAAGCGGTGCATCGTTTTGATGATAGGCTTTGTCGTGGGTCGCAATTTCATTTGCCAAACGCTCTAGCTCACTGCTGGCGTCTCGGGGTAACAGGTCCTTGGGTGCAATCCCGCTGGCGCTGCCGGCCATCAATGCGGCCCCGTCAACAAGCTATCGGCCGCTGCACGCGCTTCTTCAGTAACTCGGCTTCCCGCTAGCATGCGGGCGATTTCTTCCTTGCGCTCGGTCTCACTTAGAAGATCGACCGTCGTTAGAGTTTGCGGTGTATTGCCACCGTCCACAATACCGTCAGTTTTTGACACTCGAAGGTGCCGCGTCCCCTTGGCCGCAACTTGTGGGGAGTGTGTGACTACCAGCACTTGCGATGCCTGTGCCAGCGTTGCCAACCGTTGGCCAACGGCTGTGGCGACCGCACCGCCAACTCCGGCATCCACCTCATCAAACACCATCGCCGTCACCGGGTCGGCGTCGGCCAGAACAACCTTAAGGGCCAACATGAACCGCGCCATTTCGCCGCCAGAGGCGATCTTCGCCAGCGGACCTGCTGGCGCGCCCGGATTGGTCGCGACCAGGAACGCGACACGATCTGCACCAAGTTCACCCCAACTCTCTTCGGTGACAGAACTGATGTCCGTAGAAAATTCTGCTCGGCCCAGTTTCAGGGCGCTCAGTTCAGATGACACTGCCTGATCCAGTGTCGCGGCAGCCTTTTTTCGCGCGAACGTTAATTCTGTCGATGAAGAAACGTAGTCTGCCTTTGCCTTCGCTTCCTCCGCCACTAGGCGGGCCAGTTCAGCACCACCATCTTCGATCGCCGAGAGCTGGTTTTCCATCCCGGTCTTCAAGGCTGACAAGTCATCAACCTGGACATTGTGCTTGCGAGCCATTGCACGTAACGCGAACAGGCGCTCTTCTGCGCGATCAAGCTCCAACGGATCTAGACTAAGGTCTGCCGAAACGCGTTCCAGAAGGTTACTGGCCTCCGCCGCCTCATTGATGGCGCGGTCCAATGCCGAAATGACACTATCCAGGCGCCCCCCGGATTTTCCGGCAACGCGACCCAGGGCGCGGGCGGCCTTTTGTAACTTTTCGTCGGCACCTTTCGCCTGACTTAGCTCCGACATTGCCTCATTCATCGCCGACATCAGGTCTTCAGCATTCATCATCAGACTTCGCTGTTGCGCAAGGGCGCTCTCCTCTCCGGCCTTCGGGTCAAGGGCCAGCAGTTCATCAACGGCATGACGTAAGTATTCTTCATCTTGACGTGCGGCCTCTATATCGGCTTCAACCCGCGCCTTCTCATCAGCTTTGGCCCGCCAGGCAACATATGTCGCGGCAACTTGACCCAAAAGGTCTCGGTAATCGCCAAAGGCGTCAAGGAGCCCCCGGTGAACGTTGGGGTTAAGCAATTTGTGATTATCAAACTGGCCATGAATCTCGACCAATCGGCTACCCACTTCACGCAATAGGCCAATGCTGACAGGTTGGTCGTTAATGAACGCTCGGGAGCGGCCATCTGCCATCAAAACCCGGCGAAGAAGTAACTCGCCATTTTCGAGTTCAAGTCCGTGCTCGGCGAGCACCCGACATGCCGGATGATCTGTGGGTAAATCAAAACTGGTGGTGACCACCGCTTGAGCTGCACCGTGACGAACAAGCCGGGCTTCGGCGCGTGCACCTGTTGCTAGGCCAAGGGCATCCAAAAGAATAGACTTCCCCGCCCCGGTTTCGCCGGTCAGGACGCATAGTCCACGTTGGAAGGGTAAATCCAGCCGCCCAATTAAAACGACGTCACGGATGGACAGACTACTCAGCATCACCGCTCAACAGACTAAAACCCCTTCCAGATTTCGTACCATTTCTTGCCAGACGCCGTATCCGTTCGGACCTTCTTTTTTTCCATCATTTCGTATGAATCGACATACCATTCGTTACCCGGAAAATTATGGCCAAGAACGGCAGCATATTTTTTTGCCTCTCCGGGTAGCCCCAGAGCGTAATAGGCTTCCGTCAAACGATGGAGGGCTTCAGGAACGTGAGTGGTTGTTTGATATTTATTGATGACGACCTTAAAACGATTAACGGCAGCCAGATACTGACCCTGATTAAGGTAATAGCGCCCGATCTCCATTTCCTTACCCGCCAAATGGTCATAAGTTAAATCAAGTTTCAGTTTGGCATCCCGGGCATATTTTGAATTAGGGAAACGGGTCACCAGTTCGCGTAAGGAAGAAAGCGCCAGCTCGGTCATTTTCTGATCCCGAGCAACGTCAGAAATCTGTTCATAATAACTGAGCGATTTCAGGTAATAGGCGTAAGCAATATCCTTATTGGCTGGATGGAGTTGGATGAAACGATCGAGAGCAATAATGGCATCATCGTATCGATTGGCCTGATAATAAGCATATGCCGCCATAATCTGGGCTTTGGTCGCCCATACGGAATAGGGGTGTTGGCGCTCAACTTCGTCGAATTTTTCCGTTGAACTGGAGTATTGTTCTTTTTGAATGAGATCGATGGCTTCGTTGTAAATTTCTTCGACGGGGCGTTCGACATATTCCGCTTTTTTCTTTCCACCGCAGCCGGATAGAAGAATTGCGACGACTGGAACAAGAACGGTAAAAAGCCGCTTCATCATGTGCTTATGTCGCAAATACGGATCAGAGGGGTTAGCAAACATCAAAATCCAAAGTCCCTAACATAATAGAACGCAGAGATTATATCATAGCCTTCAGGAACAAAAGCAAGTCCGCCAAACAGACAAAATAATTACCCAAACAAAAACCCCGTCTAAGCGGGGTTCAGCGTGAGGAATTATCGAGGACCAACAGTCACATGACCAAAGCAGTCGACGCCTCTTCGGCCCAGATTCCGCCATCAACGGCATTTTTCATGTCATCACCACTGACCACATCATAACACCAGGCATCTTCATCGGCGAACAATGCCCGCAAAAGTCGGTTATTGATGGCATGACCACAGCGGACACCAGAAAATGAACCGACGATCAGTGCACCAGCCAAATAAAGATCGCCAACCGCATCAAGAATTTTGTGACGAACAAATTCATCATCAAAGCGCAAACCGTCTTCATTCATGATTTGGTCGCCATCAACGATAATGGCATTATCCAACGACCCACCCTTACCAAGGCCAGCCGCCTGCATCGCTTTGACTTCATGCAAGAACCCAAAGGTTCTGGCATTTGCCAATTCCTTGCAAAAAGCCCCATTGACGAACCCAACGTTCAAGGACTGCTCATTGACCGCCGTACCCTTGAAATCGATTTCAACATCCAAAGAACAACGATCAGCAGGCTGAAGAACGGCCCGTGATTCACCGATTTGAACTTCAACCGTCTTAATCACACGGATAACCCGACGGGGCTCACCTTGTTCAATCAGTCCCGCTTCTTCAATCAACTCGACAAAAGGCCTGGAGCTCCCGTCCATAATCGGAATTTCCGGGCCATCAACGTCAACCAGTGCATTGTCAACACCACAACCCGACAACGCTGCCATCAAATGTTCAATCGTCGAAACGCGAATGCCATGGCTGTTGCCAATTACTGTACAGAGTTGGGTGTCAACAACGTGATCCCAGCGCGCCGGAATGATCGCTTCATGGGTATCGATATCAGTCCGTCTAAAGACAATGCCGTGACCAGCCGGTGCCGGGTGTAAGGTGACACAAACCTGCTCGCCAGAATGCAATCCAACCCCACGACAAGCAGCGACCTGTTTCAGGGACCGTTGGCTAACGAACGCTGTATTCGTGCTGGTCGCGATCAGGCTAGTGTCAACAGTGTTCATATTCAGCTCAGCATCTACCCACTTTAAATCTAATCCTCAGGCACAATCAGCACCTGCACGTCTATTTTGAACCGCTCATCGATGACATGAAATAACATGGCAAAGGACGGGGCTCCGAGAATGTGTGTATCAACATCCCCGAGCACCCACAAATCACTCTTTGTTTCTGAGTGTTACCTTTGCAATCAATCGATTAGGTCCTTTTCTTTCAATTGGCCTGACGGCGCAAAAATGCCGGGATATCCAGGTCTTCGGCATCCGCCTCCTCAGTCTCCAGTGGAACCGGCGCTGACGCCAAACCCACCATTTCCGATTGTGCATTGACCGCACGCATTGGTGGAGGTGCCATGCCGGGGACTGACGCCTTCGGTTCCGGAACATTCGATTCTGCCGCTGGCGCAATTGGTGCAACGTTGGCGCCATGGGCGTCTCCAGACCCGCTGACCCGGTCGATTGCCGCACGACCGCTACGTGTCACGCGCTCGAAAAGGCTGGGACGACGTCCATCAGAGGGCCCGACCTGTTCCGCCTTATGCTCTCTACCACCATTGGTCATGTCGGCCGCCCGGAAGGGGTCCGGTTTGTTTTCTTCGCCGGACCTTTCCGGTGTCGCCGGTTTCGGCGGAATGAACGCATCGGTCACGCCGATCGCTGGTGCTGCTGGAACGGGCGCGGTCATCGGTTCCATTTTTTTCGGCTCAGCGGTCTCTGGCTGTTGACTGACAGGGACCTGAGGCAGGGATGTCGACAAAACCGGCACATCCTGTTCCGTTGAAATTTTTGCTGTTTCAGCCTCACCCACGAGAGTGTGCTCAGGAGCGTTGAAAAGCCTTTCCAGCGCCGACGGAGCAACCTTTGATGCTGCTTCAGCGTCTGCCTCATTACCAGTTTTAGTCTCAGTCTCTTCGACGACTTCGTCTGTACGCATCAACTCCGGTTGAGGCGCATCTGGGGCCACAGTCGCTCTCTGAGCAGAAGCCGACATAGTGGGCTCAACAGTCTTGGATGCAGTCGCCAGTGACGTGTCGGGAACATAGGCAACGCGTGGCTCATCCGTCACTTTTAGGGTAATCGGTGCGGGCGCGTGAGCGGCATTGATATCGATGCCCGTTGCAACCACCGAGACCCGCATCACACCTTTAAGGCTGGGATCAAATGCCGAACCAACGATGATGTGGGCGTCGTCGTCAACTTCCGAACGAATACGGGTTGCCGCCTCATCAACTTCAAACAACGTAATATCATCGCTGCCGGTAATATTGATCAGCACGCCTTGCGCACCCTTCATGGAAGTATCTTCAAGTAATGGATTGGCGATCGCGGCTTCTGCAGCATCCAGGGCGCGGCGTTCGCCCTCTGCCTCTCCCGTCCCCATCATGGCTTTGCCCATCTGACTCATAACAGAGCGAATATCGGCAAAATCGAGGTTGATCAGGCCCGGCATGACAATAAGATCCGTCACGCCACGAACACCCGAGTACAGCACCTGATCAGCCATCGCAAACGCGTCTGAAAAGGTCGTGCTTTCATTGGCAATTCTGAACAGATTTTGATTAGGAATAATGATTAATGTATCAACATATTGTTCAAGTTCCTCAATCCCCTGATCGGCCAACTTCATTCGGTGAGAGCCCTCGAACTGAAATGGCTTGGTAACCACACCGACGGTCAGAATACCGGCGTCACGGGCTGCCCGGGCAATAACAGGGCCCGCTCCTGTCCCCGTGCCACCACCCATACCAGCAGCGATAAAGGCCATATGCGAGCCTTCCAATTCTTCAAGAACGCTGTCGACGGCTTCCTCAGCGGCGGCTCGGCCAATTTCTGGTTTGGCGCCAGCACCAAGGCCCTGAGTCAAATGCGCCCCCAATTGAATTCGACGGTCAGATTTCGACTGGGAAAGCGCCTGCGCATCCGTGTTGGTAACGACAAAATCGACGCCACCCAGTTCGCGCTCAATCATATTGTTTACGGCGTTTCCACCTGCGCCACCGACGCCGACGACTGTGATCCTGGGCTTAAGTTCCGGAGTTCCCGTGTTGTTCGGAACGGTCAGGTTAATACTCATTTCGACCTCCTATAAATGCTGACACAAGTTAAGTTGTTAAACGCAGCGGACATCCGACCACGCAGGAATTGGTATTGGTTGATCATCAAAAATTCTCCTTTAACCATTGGCCAAAACGACCGAACCGCCCACTCGGTTCGGCTTCAATGCCGTAGGTGAAATTTGGTAATTCGGTCGTCTCGTCGAAGGCATAACGCAACAGCCCGGCACAGGTCGAAAATGCTGGCCCGGATGCGGTCTCTGGCGCACCAGGAAGTCTTTGCGGACGACCGACACGGACTTGTTTATCAAGAACTTTGCCAGTCAAATCTGGCACACCCAACAATTGACACGCACCACCACTAATGACCGCTCTGCGTCCGGCAACTTTATCAAATCCCGCTTTGATCAAGCGATCCCGTATCAACTCCAGCGTTTCTTCGACGCGCGGTCGGATAATGCCGACCAAAATCGAGCGTGGTATCTGACTTTCCTCTGAGTTGCGTTCTTCGCCAACCAGCGGCACTTTGATGACCGCATGGTCGTCAGTGGACGATGGAATAACGTTGCCATAAAGTGTCTTCATACGCTCGGCATGCGGCATCGATGTTGCCAACCCACGGGCAATATCATTGGTTATGTGCTGACCACCTACAGGAACCGAGTCCGTATGAACGAGCTCTCCGTCGAAGAACACGGCAACACTGGTTGTTCCACCTCCAAAATCTATGAAGGTAACGCCCATCTTTTTTTCGTCATCAACCAGACAGGCCAAGGCCGAGGCAAATGGAGAAACAACCATACTTTCGATGCCCAAATGGCAGCGCGCGATGACGGATTCGAGATTGCGGACGGGCCCGTGAGTCGCGGAAATTGTATGCATGTTTACGCCCAGCCGTTCGCCGTACATACCACGCGGATCACGTACGCCGCGATTTCCGTCGATCGAATACCCAACAGGGATGGTATGAACAAGCTCACGATCAGCCGGTTGATCGATCCCCAACGACTGAGGTTCAAGAACGCGACGAAGATCGGAATCGCCTATTTTGTGGCCAGCAATTGAAATTTCATAGGCAATAAGACGTGACTTGGGCTTTCCACCGCTCAAATTAACAATAACGTCCTTTATGTTTTCACCTGCCATCTGTTCGGCGGTCTCAACGGTCGAGCGGACGGCGGCTTCGACACCGTCCATGTCAATAATCGAACCACTACGCAATCCTTGAGAGAGCTGATGCCCAAAGCCCGCAACACGAGGCCCATCATCGCTTCCGGTACCGGCACTAGCAATCAGGCAGCCGATCTTGGATGTCCCAATATCGAGTGCTGCGGTAAGACCGCTGCGAGATTTGTTATGGTTAACGCGAGTATGCATGACTCTTTATTTCCGAAAATACTTTATTTTTTATTTAAGTTTCTTGTCCGGTAGATTTTTTATTTATTTTTTTACTTGATGACTTACGTACGATCAGGCGATCTGGAATTCTCAGGTCGAGAATTTGAACGTCACGTTCCAATACCCGATGGGCCCGTTCGTACTCGGCCAATCGGGTCCATGCCGCTTCGGCATTGCCTTCCGGCAAGCGCACATCGATGTCACCCGCCAGCCGCAAATTCCAACGCCGTCCGCCGACCCAAACAGCGGCTTTAACCAAGCGACGAAGCTCCGGCTGCGTATCCAGCGTCGCCAGCAATTCCGCCGTTTTAACCGGCGCATTTTCGCCGACCACAACGACCAGATCTGCAAATCGCCCAAGACCTGATCTTAAAATAACATCACCCTTGTCATCGATGAGTGCCATCGCGCCCTTATGCTGCCAAATTGCCAACGCGCGGCGTTCGGTGATGGTCAGCAGGATGGTGTCCGGCAACATACGTTCGACAGTTGCGTGGCGAACCCAGGGCAAAGCCTCTATGCGATCACGTGCTTCTTCAAGGTTATAAGCAAGTATTGGCGCACCGCGATCAAGCCGCATGGCTTTACGCAGGACTTTCTGTGTTGTTTCTGAACGACCGACCACAAGAATTTCGTTGACCCTAAAACCAACTTTCGAGGACAGCGCAATTGCCTGCCATCTGGCCTGATCGACGAGGCGTGCACCGACGCCACTGGCAACACCCCACCACACACCACCAACGACCAATGCGACCATCACGACAAATAGGACACCGGTAATACAGCGGTTGCGCCAAATCGGCGTCGCTCGTTTTCTTGGTTTACCCAAGGACTTGTTCTTCGGTGTTTTGGGCGCAGTTTTGGAAATTGCCTTCATGAATCACACTCCGCGTTCTCGATCATCCATACGATCAGATCTTTAAATGAGATGCCAACATAGGCGGCTTGCTCTGGAATCAGGGAGGTAGGCGCTAATCCCGGCTGGGTATTGGTTTCCAGGATATATATATCCGTGCCGTCGTAACGGAAATCAGACCGGCTGACCCCTCTGCATCCGAGGGCGTTATGGGCAACCAGTGCCAGGCGCATCACCTCGTCATAAACATCCTGATCCAAATTAGCCGGGATCACATGTATGGATCCGCCTTCTTCGTATTTGGCATCATAATCGTAAAATCCGTGCCCAGTTGTGATCTCGGTTACAGCCAGCGGCTGATCGCCCATCACGGCGACTGTTAATTCACGACCATCGATAAATTTTTCGACCATGACATGATCGCCGAGTGGCCAGCCGGACCCGGCAAACTTTGGTGTATTGTCACCCGCGCGAACAATATGAACACCGATACTGGATCCTTCGTTGACCGGCTTGATGACGTAAGGTTTGGGCAACACATCGCCGTTTAGCACCTGATCGCTGGTGGCGATGACGTGGTCTGCAACACCGATCCCAGCCTCTTTGAACACCCTCTTTGCCATCACCTTGTCCATGGCAATTGCCGAGGCCATCAACCCGGAATGAGTATAGGGAATGTCTAGGATATCAAGCAGGCCCTGCACGCATCCGTCTTCCCCATAACGACCGTGCAAGGCGTTAAAGACTGCCGTCGGTTTAGGGTAAAGGCGAGTTAGAAGGGTTCCCATATCGCGCTGAACATCGATTGGCGCGACATCATACCCGGCCTCTTTCAATACGTTGACAACGGCGGCACCGGACATTAACGAGACCTCGCGTTCGGCTGACCAGCCGCCCATGAGAACGGCAATATGCTTACTCATTGATCGATCTCCCTGATCTCAGACCCTGTGGGACTGCCGACACGACGGATTTCCCAATTAAGGCGCACGCCTGATGTCTCATACACCCGACGCCGAACGTCTTCACCGAGACCTTCCAGATCACCCGCCGTCGCCCGGCCAAGATTAACCAAGAAATTACAGTGCAGTTCAGACACCATCGCATCACCACGCCGCAGGCCACGACAACCGGCCTGATCGATCAATTTCCAAGCTTTCTGGCCGGGCGGATTGGCAAAGGTCGAGCCCCCCGTCAGCGTGCGAACGGGTTGACTGGTTTCACGCTGCTTTTGAATTTCCGCTAGCCGCTCAGTGATTTCGGTAATGTCTCCGACACGTCCGCGAAGCTTCACTTCAGTGACAATTGATGTTGGATCAATCCCCGAATGGCGATAACCAAAACCAAGATCGCCCACGTCATAGTCTTGACAGTTACCCTCACGATTGACGACCCGCACAGAAATGCAAATATCACTTAGTTCAGAGCCGTAGGCACCGCCGTTCATGACGACCGCGCCACCAAGCGTCCCTGGAATGCCGGACAGAAATTCCAACCCGGAAAGCCCGGCGTCACGTGCGTGACGGGCGACATTAAGATCGGCTGCACCAGCACCAGCGATGACGTTTTGTGAGTCAACGCGGATTTTACTGAAGGCCGAACCCAAGCGAATGACGATACCGGCAATACCACCATCACGAACGAGAAGATTGGAGGCATTGCCAATGACACTTACCGGAATATCTTTTGGAACAGCCGCCAAAAATGCCGTCAAATCTTGTTCGTCGGCAGGCCGGAAAAACACTTCTGCCGGCCCACCGACCTTGAACCAAGTATAGCGTGCCATCGCCTCGTTAGCACTGATGCGGCCACGAACAGCAGGCAGGCAATCGAGCAGAGACGGAACACGACGTTTAGCCGACATCATCTGCAATCTCCTTAGCGCTAACGCGTAATTTCGACAATTGCTCAGGCAGAGCGTTGGCCCATTGTGAAATACTGCCCGCCCCAAGACAGACCACCAGATCACCCGAAACCGCCAACCGATCAATCACACCGGCAAGCGCGTCTGGATGTTCCAGAGTTTCCACCTCACGATGACCTCGATGAAGAATTCCGGCGGCAAGCGCGTCGCGGTCAAATCCCTCCATCGGATCTTCTCCGGCGGCGTGGACATCCGCGACCACAACCACGTCGGCATCATTGAAACAAGTACAAAAATCTTCAAACAGATCTTTTAGACGGGTGTAGCGATGCGGTTGAACGACGGCAATGACCCGACCTTCCGCAGCTTGACGGGCGGCCGAGAGAACGGCGGTAATTTCAACCGGGTGATGTCCGTAATCATCAATAATCGTTACGCCATCAACATTGCCGGTTTTAGTGAAGCGCCGTTTCACGCCTTCAAAGTTTGCCAAGGCATATTGGATAACATCGTCAGACAGGCCCATTTCCACGGCAATCGAGATGGCGGCAAGCGAATTTTGCACATTGTGTTTACCGACCATCGGCAAGAACAATCCGGGAATAATCCTCTCGTCGCCACGTTTTCTGTCGGTAACAACGACATTAAATCCGGTACCATCAAACAGGGCGACCAGATCGACGGCGCGAACATCCGCTTGTGGGCTAAAACCATAAGTAAGAATACGGCGATCAGAAACGCGCGGTATCATTGCCTGCACTTCAGCGTGATCAATGCAAAGTACTGCAAAACCATAAAAGGGGATGCTCTCGACGAAAGCATCGAATGCGGCGCGCAGATTGGCAAAAGAACCATAATGATCAAGGTGTTCCGGGTCCATATTAGTGACCACGGCAATCACAGCTGGTAATTTCAAAAACGTGCCATCTGACTCGTCCGCCTCAGCGACCATCCACTCGCCTTTGCCAAGACGGGCGTTGGTTCCCCAGGCGTTGATGATACCGCCATTAATGACCGTCGGATCCAGGTCGGCCGCGTCGAGCATGGCCGCAACCAAAGACGTCGTCGTTGTCTTTCCGTGGGTCCCACCAACAGCGATGGCCCATTTAAGGCGCATCAGCTCGCCCAGCATTTCAGCCCGGCGAACAACTGGAATTAACCGTTGTCGGGCTCCCGTGACTTCCGGGTTATCAGGTTTCACTGCCGTTGAGACTACGACTACTTGGGCTTTACCTAAGTTGTCTTCCCGGTGACCAACGTGAACGACTATCCCCATATCCCGTAAGCGCTGTACGTTTGCACTCGCAGAAATATCGCTGCCCTGAACCTTGTAGCCCAGCGTATGCAGCACCTCGGCAATACCGCTCATACCGATACCACCGATACCGACAAAGTGAACGGTGCCTATATCAAGAGGGAGGGCTCTCATGCGGCTTGTTTCCCTGACCCAAAGTCATTACCGCGTGATGCGGTCAATTCACTGACCATATCGGCCAATTTGATCACCGCATCCGCCCGACCAGTAACTTTGGCGCAAGCGGCCGCTTTATTGAGCGTGGCCGGTAACTCAATTAACGCATCCAGGCGTTTGGCCAGGGCTTGCGGTGTAAAAGAAGGCTCAGGCATCAGCCACCCTGCCCCGGCTTCATCAACCGCGTGGGCATTTTTATCCTGATGATCATCGATGGCGTGGGGGTACGGAACCAAGATGCATGGTCTACCGATCACCGTGGCTTCAGCGACGGTCGATGCGCCTGAACGGGCAATCAGCAAATGACTTGCTGCAAGGCGCTCAGGAATATCAGTGAAAAAGGTCTCAAGTTCAGTGCTAACCTTCAATTCGTCATAAGCCAACCTAACTCGATCCAAATCTTCAGGACGACACTGTTGAGTAATATGCAACCGCTTACGCTGATCATCCGACAACAGGCCAATCGCCGCCGGAACCACATCGCTAAGCACCCTTGCGCCCATTGACCCACCAATGACCAACAACTTCACGGTACAGCGATCATCCAAAACTGGATAAGCATGGCCGACCAGTTTAGCGACGCTGTTTCTGACCGGCATACCTGTCTTTACGACGCGGGACTTAGCGTCGCTCGGCAACCCTTCAACCGCATCAAAACTTGTGGCAATTCGGTTGACGCGGGACGCCAATAGTCGATTGGCTCGGCCCAACACTGCATTTTGCTCATGCAACGCCGTTTTATAGCCGCCAAAACAGGCCGCCAGCATGGTTGGGACCGACGCATATCCGCCAAATCCAACAACGGTTTTCGGTTGCAACCGCTTCAATAATCCGCGCGCTTGCCACGTTCCAACCGCTAGCATCACCAAACTTTTGACTTTCGCCACAACACCCTTACCGGCAACACCACCAGCACGAACGCGGTAGGTTTCGATATTTCCCAGAACCCCTCCATAAGCGTCACCTCGGCGATCGGTGATCAATGCCAACCGAAACCCGCGTTGTCTCAATTCTCCGGCCAATGCTTCCGCCGGGAAGACATGACCGCCAGTTCCACCGGCAGCAAGAACGACCAAAGGCAGAGGCTTGGACATCATCGCCGCTCCCCTGACTGAGGCCGCACACGGGTCAGCGCGAGAACCATTCCCATGCCGATCCCAAGCGCCACTGTCGACGAACCACCATACGAAATGAACGGCAAGGTCATTCCCTTGGGCGGCATAAGGTTCAAGGTCGAGGCCATATTGATAAGGGCCTGGATAGCAAATTGCACCAGCAGTCCGACCGTTGCCAATAGGATGAAGAGATCATCGTCCTTGAACACCCGGGCAAACCCACGCAATACGACAAAGGCAAACAACAACACAATGACCATACAGACGATCAGACCGAATTCCTCTCCGGCAACGGCGAAGATGAAATCAGCATGGGCGTCCGGAATGACTTCTTTTACCCGTCCCTCGCCAGGACCGCGCCCACCCCAACCACCGTTGCGAAATGCTTCAAGGGCCCGTCCGACCTGAAATCCTTCTCCCACGTCAGGGTCGAGGAACCTGTCGATCCGCGTGCGCACATGACCGAAAACAAAATAGGCGCTGACGCTGCCACCGATAAACAACACACCAACAGCGACGACAAGTGCCAGCGGCAAGCCGACAACAAACAGTTGGATCCCCCAAATCGCGGAGATGACAATGGTCATGCCGACATCCGGTTGAAGCAACAACAGACCGGCAACGACGATATACAGCGCTGTCGCAACCGCATAACCCGGCACCTGGTCATCTAGGCGACGAAGTGAAAACACCCAGGCCACCAATACGGCAAAGCCCGGTTTAACAAATTCCGACGCCTGCAGAGATATACCGCCGAAATGAAGCCACCGTGTAGCGCCCTTGATTTCGACCCCGAACACCAGCGTTAAGACCATCACGAACATCGCAGCACCGGTCAGAGCGACGGCAAATCGCCGCACACCTTTGGGCGTTAAAAAGGAAATTAACACCATGCAGATCAAACTGGCGCTTAGATAAACCATTTGCCGACGAGCGAAATAGAACGTGTCGAGCCCAATGCGATCAGCAACAGCCGGGGACGCCGCCATGGTCAAAACAACGCCGATCACAGCCAGCAGCCCAATTGCCGCCAACGTCCAACGATCAACCGTCCACCACCACCGTCCGACCAAACTTGTATCCGTTCGTGCCAGAGTTGGCATTAGCGGGCCTCCCCGGCATGAGTGTAACGGATGGGGAACAGGTCGGGATCTTCAAATGGATCGAGGTGTTCGCCCGGCAGGTCTTCAACCAACGCCTTGAATTCGTCGCCACGGGCCTCAAAATTCGGATACTGATCGAATGAGGCGGCTCCAGGCGAGAGAAGAACGACGGAATGCTCGACACCGTCTTTGGCTATTTGCTGGCGTGCCTGGGCGACCGCTGTTTTCAGATCCCCGGACAATGTAAACGGCGTATCTTTGCCAATTTCATGGGAAAACGGCAACGCTGATTCGCCAATTAGAAAGGCGTGGCGGACCCGGTCCATATACGGTTTGGCCGCAGCCAGTCCACCCTCTTTTGGGCGCCCGCCGGCAATCCAGTAAATATTGGCGTAGCAGGCTAATGCGCGGGCAGCCGCCGCTGCGTTGGTAGCCTTGCTGTCATTGATATAGGCAACACCATCGACAATCTCCAACGCTTCCTGGCGATGGACCAATCCCGGATAACTTTGCAGGCAGGCCATTATCACACGTGGTTCAATCCCTGTCGCCTTGCACGTCGCATACGCCGCCGCCGCGTTTTGCCAGTTATGTACTCCCGGCAGACTGGGGATCGCTTTCAAATCACATACCGGCGTTTTTTGCCCATCTGTGTCATCAATTAACAATCCGTCATCTGTATAAACACCACCGGCGACCGATTTTGTTGCGGAGATCGGCACGACAACCTGATCGCCCACATCTTTTAATTCTTTAAATATTTTTTCACTAAACGGATCATCCACACCGACGACAGCGGTGCGTGGGTCGGTTTGGCGATGGAAGATCCATTTTTTCGCATCGATATACCCGTCCATACCTCCATGACGTTCAAGGTGATCCGCACTGATATTCAGCAACACCGCAACATCAAAAGTAACGGATACCGTAAGTTCCAATTGGTATGATGACATTTCCAACACATAGGTTCCGCCTTCACCAAGCGCTTCAAGATCAAGTGCTGGTGTACCTAAATTCCCACCAATCTCGGCATCGCGCCCGGACACCTGCATGATATGACCAATCAACGCTGTCGTTGTTGATTTGCCATTTGTACCCGTAATACCAATGGTGCTGCTGAGGCGTTGAGAACGGCCCAACAACTCAACATCACAAATGATTTCGACATTGGCTTTGCGGGCCAATGCCGCAATCGGGTGTGGTTTCGGGTGGGTGTGGGGGATGCCTGGGCTAAGAACCAGCGTCGTCAGTTCTGCCCAATCACAGGCATACAGATCGACAAGAGGCACGCCTTGGGCCTCGGCTTGCGCTCGCGACGCTTCATTATCGTCCCAGGCCCAGACCTTGGCGCCACTGGCGCCGAGGGCCAGAGCCGCAGACAAGCCCGAGCGCCCTAGACCAAAAATTGCAACCGGATAACCCGCGAAGGCAAAAACATCAATCATCTGTCACCTCAATTTCAACGTCGAAAGGCCGACGAGGGCCAGGATCGAGGCGATGATCCAAAAACGAATGACAATCGTGCTTTCTGCCCACCCTTTTTTCTCGAAGTGATGATGCAGAGGGGCCATTGCGAAGACCCGTTTGCCGGTCAACTTGAACGAAGCGACCTGAACAATCACCGAAACGGTTTCAAGAACAAAAAGACCCCCGACGATGGCCAACACCAATTCATGCTTCGTAACAACGCTAATCGTGCCAAGCGCGCCGCCTAAGGCCAACGAGCCGGTATCCCCCATAAACACGCGAGCAGGCGGCGCGTTATACCACAAGAACCCCAGCCCGGCACCAACCAGTGCGCCGCAAAAAACGGCCAGTTCCCCACTGCCATTGACGTAATGTAGTTGAAGATATTCGGAAAAAACGACATTGCCGACAAGATAGGATATCAGGGCAAACACCCCTGCGGCAATCATCACCGGAACGATCGCTAACCCGTCAAGGCCGTCGGTTAAATTGACCGCATTTGAGGCACCAACCATGACCAAGACACTTAGGACCACAAAGGCCCATCCCAGGTCAAACAGAACCCCCTTCAGGAAAGGTATCGCTAACGTCGTCGTCAAGCCCTCCGGCAGATTGCGCATAATCCAAAATGTGGCGACAACGGCAATTGATATTTGCAAAATCAGTTTCAGTTTACCCGGAAGGCCACGGGTATCGCGCTGCGTTACTTTCATGTAGTCGTCAAGAAAGCCGATGGTACCAAACGCGATGGTCACACCAAGGGCCGCCCAAACAAACGGGTTCGTCAGGTCGGACCAAAGCAGGGTCGCCAATGTGAGGGCCAGAAGAATAAGAACGCCGCCCATCGTTGGCGTGCCGGTTTTGGTCAGCACATGACTTTCTGGACCATCATCGCGAATAGGTTGCCCACCTTTTTGACGGCTTTTTAGCAGGTCGATGATTACCGGACCGAAGAGAAAACTAATTACCAATGCCGTTATCACAGCCCCACCTGTGCGGAACGTCAGATAGCGAAAGACATTCAGCGCTGCAAACTGATCAGCCAGGGGATACAAAATGTGATAGAGCAATGGGTTTATGCCTTTTCTTTAATTACAATTGATAGATCGGTGAGGACGCTGGTCGTTTTGACTGCTCATGTTCAACAATTGACTAACAATGATCCCGGTCTTCGACCCAAGCGACCCTTTGACGGAAACAACATCTCCCGGCTTAAGTGCGGCAATCACCAGTGGCGCAAGCTGACGTGCCGTCATCGCATGACCGCCACGGTTTTGGGGGGGCAGCGCGTCCCACAAGCGCGCCATATATTGCCCGGCGGTAAAAACAAGATCGACGCCGTTTTTCAACAGTGGTTCTTTCAACTCACAATGAAATTTTTCAGCCTCTTCGCCCAGTTCCAGCATGTCACCCAAAACGGCGATCCGCCGCCCTGCGTCCGTGACCGGCATTTGCCCCAAGACGTCTAACGCGGCCGACATGGCAATCGGACTGGCGTTATAACTTTCGTCAATCAGCAGGAATGAACCGCCCTCAATTTCCACCTCATGACAGGCGCCACGACCGGTAATGCCGTGCATGTCCTGCAATTTTGCAGCGGCTTGCCCAACGTCGCCGCCAACGGCATCGACGGTGGCGAGAACACCCATGGCGTTGATCGCCCAGTGGCGACCCGGAATGCCAATTCCAAATGAGATCGGGTTGCCGTTAATATTGGCGACAACATGTAACGTGGCAAACTCAGGTGTGGTTGAAATCAGCTTAAAATCCGCACCGTCGCTTTCTCCGAATGTCTTAATCGCAACTTGACCCGATGCGACAGTGGCGGATTTCAATTGATCAAACATCGCGTTGTCGTAGTTGAGGACCGCAACGCCGTCAGGTTTAAGCCCGGCGAGAATTTCGGCCTTGGCAGCGGCAATATGTTCGACCGAAGCAAAAAACTCACTATGCACCAATTCCACGTTTGTAATCAGGCAAACGTCTGGTTTGGTGATTAACGACAGCGGTCGAATTTCTTGGGCATGGTTCATACCCATTTCAAAAATTCCGAATTCTGTTTCCTTGGGCATGCGTGCCAAACTTAGCGGTAATCCCCAATGATTGTTGAGATTACCGATACTCGCGGTCGTCCGCCCCTGCTCAGACAACGCCAGCTTCAACATTTCTTTGCAGCCGGTTTTTCCGACGCTTCCGGTGATGGCAATAATTTTCGCGGCGCTGCGGTCCCGGGCGTGGGTAGCCAAGAGCTCCAGTGCGCGCAGGGTGTCCGAGACTTGAATCATTCGGCTGGCCATGTCCGGGTCACGCGTTAGCGTATTCGGATCACAATGAACGATTGCCCCGACGGCACCGTTCGCAAGCGCCTCGACAACAAATTGATGGGCATCGAAATTAGGCCCGGCAATCGCGACAAACAAATCGCCATCCTGAACACTGCGGCTGTCAATCGACACCCCGTTAGCCGACCAAGACTCCTTGAAGGTCACTCCAAGCACTTGCGCAACTTCGTTCGCGGTCCAGATGACTGGCTTGTCATTCGCGGTCATGCGTCAACTCCCCAAAACAGTGTGCACTACTGAAACGTCGTTAAACGGCAACACTTGATCACCCAGGATTTGGCCGCTTTCATGGCCCTTACCGGCAATGACCAGCAGGTCGCCCGCCGCAAGTTGATTTATTGCTTCGGTGATCGCCGTTCGCCGGTCGCCAATTTCCATCGCATCCGGGCACCCTTTCAAAGCGGCCTGGCGAATTAACGCTGGATTTTCACCGCGTGGGTTGTCATCGGTGACGGTTACACAGTCTGCAAATTTTGCGGCGGCTTTCCCCATATCCAACCGCTTTCCGGAATCGCGGTCGCCGCCGCATCCAAAGACCACGTGAAGACGACCATCCGTATGCGGGCGTAACCCACGAAGGACACTCCCGAGCGCATCAGGCGTATGGGCATAATCGACGTACACACTGGCACCGTTCTCGCATACTCCTGCCAGTTGCATCCGACCCGGCGCACCCTGCAACGTCGCGAGTGCTCGAATAGAGAGATCGCGGTCAGCCTCCATACCGATCGCCAAGGCAAGCGCACAAAGCGCATTCATGGCCTGGAACTCTCCGGTCAAAGGCAGATCTATTTGGTGTTCTTCACCTAGAATGCTGACGTTCATTTGCTGACCGTGGGCATGTGGGCTGACACTCAGCAACCGCAATTCGGTTGCGCGCAAGCCGTAGTCAAACATTCTCACCCCCCGGGCCCGACAGGCCTGACGAAAGACTTCTGCGTAAGGGTCATCCGCATTGATCACGCCGATACCACCATCGATGAGCAATTCTGAAAATAACCGAATTTTGGCCTTCAAGTAGGCGTCGAAATCACCGTGATAATCCAGATGATCGCGGGTCAGGTTGGTAAACGCCGCCGCCGAAATGCGTAATCCATCGAGCCGGTATTGATCTAGGCCATGGCTGGAAGCCTCGATTGCGAGGTGTTGTACATTGTGCGCTGTAAGTTCGTGAAGCGAGCGATGAAGGTCAACGCTGTCTGGCGTTGTCAAATTAAAACCAAATTGCAAATCAGGCGCGTCGCCGTCTTGAAATCCGTCTAGCTCTACACCAAGCGTACCCGCACTGGCCGCACGAAAGCCCAGTGACGCCCAAATTTGCCGAAGGAACCCGGCACTGGACGTTTTACCGTTGGTTCCGGTAATGGCGGCGACCATACCCGGCTGGGTTTCAAAAAACCGAGCCGCAACTTGGGCGTATTGTTTGCGTGGATTGGATGAGGGAATTAAGGCGACGTTATTCGGCACAGAAAGACGATCAAGGTCATCTTCGGCCAGGACCGCGACAGCGCCGCTGGCCACAGCGTTGGCGATGAAATTTCGACCATCAACCTGACTTCCCGGCAACGCCGCAAACAGATAGCCGGGTTTGACCTGCCTGGAATCGCAGGTCAGCCCGACGATTTCTCTTTCGCCTATGACGGCACTGTATTTCACAGCGCTGATATCTCCACCAAATGCATCAATTAGGCGCAACGTCCTGCTCCTGGGTTGTTCCTTCGTCTCCAACAATTATCTGCTGTTTATGTGTTGCCAATATGACCGTTCCCGAAGGCTTGGCCCGAACCGCCAGGCCCGTCAGGCGGCCCGCCTTAACGTTATTTTTCGAGAGCGCGTACGCCGCAGTTTTCAAGTACTTGGACCCGACATGCGCCAGCCGCTTGTCTTTTTGTGGAGTTCTTTCTGGAATTGGTGGCGTTTCGAAGGTTGCATCCATGTCAGCGACAAGCCCGACAACCGGCCCCATTCTACGGACAATATGGCCGACGGCAGGCGCCGCGACCCATCCGCCGGTGGCATAATTGAAGGTTCTTTTATTTCCTTTCGGCTCGTCAACAGCGACCAATACTGTGTAGCGCGGATTGCTCATTGGGAATGCGCCAACAAAAGATGATATTTTCTGAGTTCTGTCGTAGCCGCGTCCTTTTGGTTTATCGGCGGTACCTGTTTTTCCGCCAATAAGATAACCGGGGACTTCTGCTTTTCGACCTGTTCCTGAACTGACAACCAAGCGCATCAACCCCCGCATTTGTTTGGAAGTTTTCGCCTGTAGTATTCGCCGCCCGGCAGGGGCGGGCCCGTTAACTTTTAGGAGAGTCGATGGATGCCTAATGCCGCCATTAACCAGACTGGATATACCATTGGTCAATTGAACCGGACTGACGGCAATACCGTGGCCGTAGGAAATCGTCATGGTATTGATCGGACGCCAGTGGGTCGGCAACAACGGTTTGCCGATTTCCGGCAACTCCAGCTTGGACGCCGTCAGCATACCCAGACGCCCAAGATAATCCTGTTGGCCTTTCGTACCGACATCCATTGCCATTTTGGCAGCGCCAATATTTGAGGAATGGAGGATAATCTCCGGCACCGAAAGCCAGCGGTTTTTGGCGTGATAATCGCTTATCCTGAATCGCGCAATTTTAATCGGATGACTGGCATCGTAACCACTGCGCAGATCGACGGTACCGGTGTCGAGCGCCATGGCGGCGGTGAACAATTTAAAGGTCGAACCCATTTCATAAACGCCTTTGGTCGCGCGATTGAAGCCAGCTTCTCCACTAACCTCGACCGGGTCGTTAGGGTCATAGTCTGGATAGGATGCCATGGCGATAATTTCGCCAGTGGCGACATCCATGATCACGCCTGCCGCACCCAGCGCACGAAACTCATCAACGGTCGCCGCCAATTCTTCTTCAAGAATTGACTGCACACGAATATCGACTGACAAGCGGACTGCACCGCCACCTGACCGGAGACTGTGATCAAAACTGCGCTCAATCCCGGCGACCCCTTCACCGTCAACCGTGGTCAGCCCAAGGATATGAGATGCTAACCGACCGTGCGGATAAATACGCCGTTCGCCATGCTGAAAGGCGACACCCGGAAGCCCCAGCCGATTGACATCAAACTTTTGTTGAGGCGTCAAATTGCGGGCTATCCAAACGAAGCGCCCATCTCCCTTAAGCTTTTTCAATAAGGCTTTGTGGTTAATTTCAGGCAGCACCTTGACCAGTTTATCTGCCGCTTCGTTGGGATCGAGAACGTTTTTTGGATCGGCATAAAGCGATGCTGTTGGTAGACTGGTGGCTAAAACAATACCATTGCGGTCCAAAATATCAGCCCGCGACACTACCGCACCGGCGGGCACGGACACGCTGGCCCGACGAGGTTCACTGCCCGTCTTCATTACCGTCAAATCAATCAGACGCAACCCAATTCCGCCAAACGCCATCGACAGAACTGCGGCGGCGACCATCAATCTATTGCGTCCAGTTTCAAGCGCTTGCTTGCGCACTCCTTCGAGTTTGTGGCTTTCTGCCGGTCGGACCGTCATCGTTTTGCCCCTTCTTCAAGCGCATTTTTCATTCGGTCGGAAAACGACAACTCGCTGATTTCGGTTTCCGCTATCGATGTCCGCGCATCGATTTCGGCCAAATTCTCGCCGAACATGGCGTCGGTCAGATACTGCTTATAATCAAGAGGCACCATATTAAGGTAACGTTTGGCCAAAACACGTAGGCGCTCGGGTTCATTGAGATGGCTCCATTCAGCCTTGAGCACATGAATGGCTTGGCGTTCAGAGACGATCCCCTGATCGATCGTCGTCAACTGATCCGCCAATTCCTGAACTTGGTATTTGACAATGAATAATGCCAGTCCAACTGACGCCGCTAAAATGGTGAAAAAAAATGTCGATCTTTTAATCATGCCCGCCTCCTCACGCCGCTTGCCCATAGGGCACGTCTGTGCGTTCAGCAACACGCAAGCGTGCAGAACGCGCCCTTGGATTCATGGCGATTTCCTCGGATGACGGTTTAATGCCGCCTTTCTTTATGAGGCGGAACGTTGGCAGGGATTCCTGTTCTGGCAAATGCGGTACATGACGCGACGGCCTCGGCCCGCCGCCACTGCGGTCTTGCAAAAACGTTTTGACCCGACGGTCTTCTAGCGAATGGAACGACACAACGGCCAGTCGTCCGCCGGGGCCAAGCAACTTTTCAGCCGCCTCAAGCCCTCGGTCGAGCTCACCCAATTCATCATTGACATAAATTCGCAAAGCCTGAAATGTACGCGTCGCTGGATCGATCCCATCTTTAGACTTTTTGACGGCGCTTCTAACTGCACGCGCCAGCTGGCTGGTCCGGGTTATTGCCTGTTCAGACCTAAGGTTGATAATTGCCCGCGCGACCCGGCGCGATGCGCGCTCTTCACCGTATTTATAAATGATATCGGCCAGTTCAATTTCCGCCAATTCATTGACCACATCAGCGGCGGTCATGCCACGATCACCCATGCGCATATCTAGTGGCCCATCGCCGCGAAAAGAAAATCCACGCGACGGGTCATCGATCTGCATTGACGACACACCGATATCAAGCGCAACGCCGTCGATCTGCTCAACGCCGACCGACGCCAACAGAGACTCCATCTCCCCATAACACCCACTGAGAACGGTAATCTGCCCTGGATAATCCTTGCTTAAGAGGTCTGCGAACTGTTGCGCCAAAGGATCTCGGTCGATCCCCCAGACGGTGCAACTTGCCGCTTCCAACAGGGCTCTTGAATACCCGCCAGCGCCAAAAGTTCCATCGACATAGACACCTCCCGGCTTAACCGCCAGCGCTTCAATCACCTCGTTGCCAAGCACTGAAATATGTGGTTTCAAAACACTCATTCGCCCGCTCCCAAAAACTGGGGTGCGGCCTCTGGGCGCAATTTCAATGTCGCCCCACGCGTTTTTGCCCGTTCAAAGGCGATAGAACTGTACCGATCAAATGCGGACGGTTCCCAAATTTGAAACCTTGGACCTTGGCCGACAAAAACCGCTTCAGATTTCAACCCGACGAAATTTGCCAGCTCATGCGGCATCATAATCCGCCCCTCGGGATCAAAGGACAACTCATGGGCATTAGCGAGAATGACTGAGGCAAGATCATTTTGTTCATCAGAAAACAAATCAAGATCATCGAGGCTTTGGCTAAGGCGGCCCATGAACGCTTCGTCACAAGCCTCAAGGGCGTTTTGCTTGAATAAGGGGTAGACATAAAGCGACATCATTCCGCGCGCCTGCAAGGTCGCACGGAATCGCTTAGGGACAGACACCCGCCCCTTCTTATCGATTTTGTTGACGTGCCTGCCAACAAACAGTGCCATATAGGCCCCCGTTTAAACGCGTTCCCGTCAGCTTCTGCCAACGCATTGGAAGAACCGCGTTTCCGGTTCTCCCCACCCACTTCTGATATTTTTCAGAACCCGACCGCAATCGCTTGTGCACAAACGCTTACGGCCATCATCCCACATTCAATTTAGATACTTATGGGATAACATGGTAAAAATTGGGCGTCAATGGGATAACTATGGCATTTTATGGGTTAACAAAGGGTTTCGACCGCCTTAAATCAGTGTCATATGACTGAGGTCGGCGCGAGCTTATGATGTTCCAGAAACGTTAACACTCCGTCGTTATGCTGCCCTTTTTGAAGAAAGACGACAGATGGTCTGTGAGGCAGAACTATATCCACCGGTAAAAGCGCTGCTCGAATCCAAAGGTTATGCCGTCAAGGCCGAGGTTGTCGGCTGTGACGTTGTCGCCTGCAAGGACGATGCACCGACCGTCATTGTTGAGCTAAAACGCGCCTTTTCCGTAGACCTGATATTACAGGGTGTTGATCGCCTGAGCGTCACTGATGATGTCTACTTGGCCGTTCCGGCACCTGATACTGCGACAAAACGACAAAACTGGCGGTCGCGACGGCGAGATTACCTTAAGCTTTGTCGAATGTTGGGTTTGGGCATCATGACAGTTGACGTGTCACGGCAATCGGGGCGGCAGGTTGACGTGTTGCTCGACCCGGGACCTTACACACCCCGTAAAAACAAACGCCGCCAACACCGTTTGATGACCGAGTTTAAGGCGCGCACGGGCGATCCCAATATTGGCGGCGTTAACCGCACAAAAATCGTCACCGCCTATCGTCAGGACGCGCTCAGATGCGCTATCGTGCTGGCAGACCAAAAGGAAATGAAGGTCGCCGATATCAAATTGGCCACCGGTGCGCCGAAGGCATCGACCATTTTGCAGAAAAATTATTACGGCTGGTTTGAGCGGACGGCGCGTGGGGTATACCGTCTCACCTCACAAGGACACGAGGGGCTGCAGCATTATGCAGAGATTTTACCAACGTTGGCAGACTTTACCAGGTAACGCGCAAGGGTCCCTGATTGTCTTAGCGGCGTCCTTCGCCTCGGTTTTGATGACCTCGCTCATCAAAACTGTCGGGCAAAACATTCCGGTTATTGAAATTCTGTTCATCCGCCAGTTTCTTGTCTTACTGATTATTGCACCGGTTATCATTAAGAACATCGACACCGTATTTATCACAAAGGTGTTTCGTTTTCATGCCTTGCGCAGCGTTTTGTCGGCCATCGCCATGTTCACCGGATTTACCGCCGTCGTCCACATTCCATTGGCCGAAGCGACTGCCATCAGTTTCGCCCGCACTCTGTTCACAACGATCCTTGCCGTCATCATTCTGAAGGAAGTTGTAGGTGTTCGTCGGTGGACCAGCGTATTTTTTGGCTTTGTTGGCGTCCTGGTTATCGTCCGTCCGGATACCGACAACATCAACATCTACGCTTTGCTTGCCTTGACGTCGGCGCTGTTCGTTTCCGGTATCAATATTGTCATGCGCAAATTATCGCAAATAGAAGACCCATCGACGATCATGGCGTATCAATCGATTTTTGTTACCTCAGTGGCGGCAGGTCCCGCGATCTATCTATGGGAGATGCCAACGGTCGAACAGATGATTTATATCTTGCTGATCGGTGGCCTGATGTCGTTGATGCAATGGTTGTTCATTCAGGCGTTCAAAGTTGGTGAAGCCGCAGCAATCGCACCCATGGAATATGTTCGTCTGCTGTATGCGGTGATTATCGGCATTATCTTCTTCGCCGAAATCCCGACCGCTTGGACGCTAAGCGGCGCTGGTATCATCGTCCTCAGCACGCTTTACACCATGCACCGCAATGCATTGAAAAAACCGAAAAAAGCGCCAGACGGTCTGTAAGCCGGGTTTTGTCCACGCAGGTTTACCCTGCGATAGATGACCATTCATCTGGGATGTACGTTACCGCACACCTCACGCAACCGACCCGGGCGACAGCTCGAAAACACGCCTGTTGACCTAATCAACCGGTCGCCCCTATTTGGTTTTGCTCCCGGTGGGGTTTACCATGCCAGTCCTGTTGCCAGAACCGCGGTGCGCTCTTACCGCACCCTTTCACCCTGACCGCTCAAAGCCGAAACTTTGAGAGGCGGTTTGCTTTCTGTGGCACTTTCCCTAGGGTCGCCCCCGCCGGGAATTACCCGGCACCGTTTTTCCGTGGAGCCCGGACTTTCCTCTCTTAACATGTAACACATTAAAAGCGGCCATCCGACCGTCTGGCTATGGTCATTTTATCCTGAACCGAACGATTTGGCAAAGTGCCATTTACAGACCAGATACAATCAATTTTTAAACGTCAGGTTCAGCAGCATCAGCTCGCCACCTCAAGCCAATATATTTTGCCGGCTCACACGCATTCAAACCGAAACGCTTTGGCCCCCGGCACAAAATAGCCGATAGACGGAGACGGAAAATGGGCGGTCATCACCAGGGTGTCCGTGTCGCAATGCTGTTCAAGAATACGATTGCGGGTCGCCCTTGCCCCGTCGGCATTTTCATCGGCAATTGAATGCCAATCGGGCTCTTCGCATTGAATGGGGCTGTGCATAATGTCGCCAATCATCACCGCCCGACGCCCTTGTGAAGCGAAGTGGATGGCGACGTGCCCTTCGGTGTGACCGAAGGTCGGTTCCAACCATACCTGATCATCAATGGCGTGGTTGCTATCGACCAGAACACCCAATCCCGCCTCCATAATCGGCACCAAATTTTCTTCAAACGTAACGCCACCTTTGCGTTCCGCGCGGGCAAATTCTTCGCGCGCAAACACATATTTCGCGTTGGCGAAAGTTGGCACCCATTGGCCGTTGATCAGACGTGTATTCCAACCGCAATGGTCAAAGTGCAAATGAGTACAGAGCACATAATCGATATCTTGGGGGGCAACGCCCGCCGCCGCCAAATTGGTTAACCAGGTCAGGCTCTGCAGATTGTGCCAGGGCTTGAAAAAGTCATTGGCTTTGTGATTGCCGACACAAGCATCGACGAGGATGCAATGATGGGCGGTTCGGACAAGATAACTCTGCACCGGCAAGATCATCCGGCCCGTCTTGGGGCAAAGCGCCGACGGCTCCATCCAGTGCCGGTAAGGATCAACCGCCTCAGTCGTTGCGGCGGGGAACATTTTATTGATTGGAAGGAACGTGCTTTCGGACTCGATTACCCGTGTCGCTTCAATTTCACCGATTTTAAAGGTCTTCATTGTCAGCCCCTTGATCACGCATATGGGTTTGGTCTCGTATGGTCGTTCATTTTGATTTGTGGCGTTGAATATACCGCCTTCCTAGTGATATATGGTGGCTTTAATTTCTCCCCCCTAAATCTGACCTTTGAAAAGGTGCTGCCCACATGTTAACGCTCTATTACACCTCTGGAACCTGCGCGCGCGCGTCTCATATTACTCTGGAAGAAGCGGGAGCTGACTACGAAACTGTTCGGGTCAATTTCGCCACCAACGATCAAAACAAGCCAGAGTTTCTTGCTATCAATCCGAAAGGTCGGGTTCCAGCATTGGTCACCGACCGTGGCATCCTAACCGAAACTCCAGCGATCCTGCTCTACATCGCCCAGTGTTTTCCAGACGCCGGGCTGGCTCCCGTTGAAGACCATTTTGCCACCGCCGAACTCCAATCGATTAACAGCTACCTGTGCTCAACGGTTCACGTATTCCACGCCCATCGCCCACGCGGCAGCCGCTGGGCCGATGACGAAGCGTCCATCGACGCCATGAAAAAGAAGGTGCCTGAAAATATGCTCAACGCCTTTCAGCATATCGAAAAGAATATGTTCAAGGGGCCCTGGGTGATGGGCGACACCTATACCGTCGCCGACCCCTATCTGTTTACCCTGTCGTGTTGGTTAAAAGGTGACGGTGTCAACATTGACGACTTACCGACAATTGCCGAACACCGCGAACGCATGCTGGAACGGCCCGCCGTACAAAAAGTATTGGCCGTCGAAGAGGCTTAACGGACGTTCAGGTCTCCGGTGCAACCACGGTACTGGAGACCTTCCGCCCTTAGTATTCAGCGGTTCCGCAAACAAAATCATCGTGCAAGTGTCCGCGTTAATCCCTACGCGGACGCGGACCCTATGGGTTCAAACCATCCTCACAAGCCCTGATCGGCCAGTACCTGCCAATCAATCAGCTCGCCGGGGTCTGTTTTGCGCATGGGGCATCAGCCCTAGGCCAAAAACACATCATTCAGTTGACCAACTTGCACAAACTGGATTTTCAATCTGAAACATGACACACTGTTTTTGCTAAATTAGCATACTAAATTTTCGTTCGAGATCGTGGCGACTCGGTTTTTTTGCGTTCCCTGATCTATTAACCGGTGTTTGCGATTGGATATTGGAAATGGCCGTCAAACCCATTTTTAGAATGATGCCGGTGCCGCCATCTCACTTGAGTCGGCTGGCTGCATAGAAATGGCCTCCAGCGATCTCAGAACAGGTGCTCTTAGCGGCAATTCAATGACCGAGAGAGGAATTAGGGAATATCTCAATTTCGGCTCAGATTGGTCTTGGGAAACAGATTCCACTGGTTTTATCACGACCATTTCTGAACAGTTCTTTGATGTGATGCAGTTAAAACCAGATGCGGTTATTGGCAAACGAAGAATCGCATTGGTCAGTGAGATAGAAATCGCGGCAAAACCGGAAAAATGGCGCAAGCCTATTGAGGCTTGGGAATCACGACAACCCATGCGCAATTTGGAAGTCGAGGTTGACGGTCCGGACGGAACGCCGCTTTTTTTCGTGGTCAATTGTATCCCGACGTTCACCAACGCAGGCGAATTCAACGGGTACCTGGGGAGTGACCGGGGCATTACCGCGCAGAAAACCGCCCAACTTAACCAGCACCAGGAACAACAGAGACTTCGCGATAGTGAAATTCGGTCAAAGGCGATGCTGAACGCTATCGGCGACGCCGTTATTACTTTGGATACGGACGGTATTATACAATCGTTTAGTCCCGCGGCCGAACGTATATTCGGGCTGAATGCTTATGAGACGATCAATCAGAGCTTTGGCATTCTACTGGTAGAGCAGGCCCGTGCCGAGTATGCCCAACACATCACTGATTTTATGGAATCTGGCGATATGACTATTATTGGCAAGCGCCAGGAAGTCATGGCCCTGCACGCCGACGGCACTACCCTCCCTATTGAGCTCACCCTCAACTGGATGGAAGTACAAGACGGTGTCATGCTGTTGCTGTCCTGCCACGATATATCAAAACGCAAGATGGCTGAACAGGCGCGGGTCAATCTGGAACGGGAATTACTGCAATCGCAAAAACTGGAATCGCTTGGCACTTTGTCCGGCGGCATGGCCCATGAAATCAATACACCGGTTCAATTTCTTGCTGACAACATGCGATTTCTCAATGAGTCTTTCTCCGAAATCAACGGCGTATTGCTGCAGTTTAGCAAATTTTTTGCGTCTCTCGTAACAGGAGGTCATCGCTCGTCTGACGCTAAAGAAACATTGTCATTGCTGGAGTCCGCTGAAATCGCTTTTCTATGTGATGAGATTCCCTTGGCGATTGGGCAATCGATTGAAGGCATTGACCGGATCAGCCAGATCGTACATGCGATCAAAGAATTTTCGCATCCAAGCCAACAGGAAAAAACACTGGCCGATATCAATCACGCGATTGAGACAACCCTCACCGTGTCCCAAAATCAGTGGAAAAACGTCGCGGAACTAATCACTGATTACGACGCCTCGTTGCCTGCCGTTCCTTGTGTGCTTGGGGCATTTAATCAAGTGATTCTCAACCTTATTCTTAATTCATCACATGCAATTGAGGAAACAGGTGTGAAGGGAGAAATTACCGTGCGTACTGCCCAGCGTGGGTCTTCGGTTGAAATCGTCGTTGAGGACAATGGGGCCGGAATTCCGGCTGACATTCAGGAAAAAATTTTTGAACCCTTTTTCACAACTAAGGGTCCAGGAAAAGGCACAGGACAAGGTCTTTCAATTGCTCACACTAATATTACAAAAATGCACGGCGGAAGGATCTCTGTCGAATCAGAGGTCGGTAAAGGTACAGTGTTTACCATCATTTTACCGCTGGAAAGTGAAACCGAGTTGGAGACAATTGACTGAATGACGGCAAATGGACGATCAGACCGCAAAGATCACGACCCGGTCTATGAATGAACCATACCCGCCAGACCGGTCAACCGCCGTGCCGTGCCGGCGTCGATCCGCCCGGTCACGCGATCACCGCGGTAGTGGCGCTGAAATGCACGCAAGGTTTTGGGGAAATCGCTGAGATCATAACCGATGGTTTTGAGGTGTCCAGCGACAACATCTTTTTCCATCTCTAGGACGCCGGACTCCTCTGGCCACAAGCCGATGCCATGACCGGCCAGACGCTGCCAATCAAATAACTCGCCGGGATCGGTCTTGCGCGTTGGCGCAACATCGGAATGGCCGACAATATTTCGGGCCGGGATAGAGTGGCGGCCCAGAATGTCTTTGCTGAGCCCGATTACAGCTGTCATCTGCGCGTCAGAAAATGCGCGGTAGCCAAACTCATGGCCGGGGTTAACAATTTCAATACCGATGGAGCGCTGGTTGATATTGCTATTTCCACGCCAATTGGCCACCCCCGCATGCCAGGCGCGGTGACGTTCATCTACCAATTGCAGAACCGTGCCGTCTTCATCAATAAAATAATGGGCGCTGACTTCGGTACTTTTGTCTGATAGTCGCGCCAACGCGACAGCCGCGCTCTCCATGCCGGTGTAATGGAAAACAAGCATGTCGATAGCACCATCTTCACCGCGTTCATCGAAGTTGGGCGACGGGTGTTGGGTGAGGGTCAGCGACATCGATGCCCGTCCTACTTTAGGCCACGTTCCTTGGCGACGCGGTCGTAAGCCGCGTTAATCGCGGCCATTTTGTCGTTGGCGAGGTCGATGAATTCCTGTGGTAAGCCTTGGGCAATCAATGTATCAGGATGGTATTCACGGATCAGTTTACGATAAGTAGATTTGACATTGGCGTCGGACGCATCGCGGGTCACGCCCAACACGTCATAGGCATCGGTTTGTTGATCTAGGTCGCCCAAATAGGTCGCTTTCAATCGGTCAAACTGTTGCTGATCAAATCTGAATATGGTGGCAACTTGTTGGACGAACTGAAGTTCATTGGGATGAACAATACCGTCGGCTTTGGCGATCACAAAAAGCGCCCCTAGGATTTCCTCAAGGACCGCTGGCTGATGGGAAAATAAGGAGGCGATTTGTTGAGCGTAAGGTTCAAACCCGGCGGCTTCCTTACGCGCTTCATTGAACAGCTTTCCAACATTTTCCTGCTCTTCCACGGGAATTTGGAAAATGCGTCTGAACGCCATGATTTCGTCTTTTGTAACGTGACCATCGGCTTTGGCCATTTTGGCACATAAAACAATGACGGCGGTTGTAAAGGCAAGCTGCTTTTCAGCATTGTCGGCACCGATAAATTGACCGCCCTCGCCACTGATCTTGGCTTTGTCGACGGCGTGTCCAGCAGCAGCACCGAGAATCGCCCCAAGGGGACCGCCAATGGCAAACCCGGCAACCCCACCGATAACTTTTCCCCAAATGCTCATGATGTCTTAAGTTCCCAATTGAGTCGCCATTAAGGACTGGAAAAACCGACGCGCCCAGCGATCGGCAATTTCAGCGCCAGATCCTTTGGATCGACGCCGAATGTAAGCCCCAATAGATTTACTTCAAGACCTTCTTCAAGACCAACCAACACACCAACCAAGCCAAACAGGGAAATTTGGTAACCGGTACCACTCGGCGTTGACGCCGCCAGCCCGCCGCCGGGAATATAGTCTTTGCCGATGGCCGTTGGCGGCAAATCAAGTTTGAGTTCCGGAATGGCCCGCGCCACATGGGCGGTAAACGTATTTGAATTTGGCCCCGGCCAAACCCGGTAGTCATTCATATAGGGATAGGATTTCGCCGCAATATCAATTCGCCGAATAATGTCATCAACACCGGGACCACGCAGATCGGCGATGATGTCCGGTATGTTGCCAAACCAGCGCCCATCGGCCGGACGGTTGGAAATGGCTACAGATGTACCCCCTCGCATGACCCGCCATCCAATCACTTCGTAGACGGTAAACTCAAGTGCGTCGGTCGACTTGACGGCAATCCAGGTATGTACACCAAAGGTGCCACGCCAACTGTAGGCTCTGGCGCTGTAGACCTGAACGATGGCCTCTTTGTCGATGGCCGGGTCTGGGGCAATGCCCGCACTTTCCCGGCTGGCGGTACGCCAGTCAGCCATGGAACTTCTGGATACGATGGTCGTCAGCACCCCGGCAACCACCAGCGCGGCGGCGACGGCGGATAAACCTTTTCGCCATTTCATAAATTCCTCTTTCACCCCTTAACTGCTTCGGCCCCCAGCAAACGTTCATATAATGGCTTTAGTAAGGCAGGCAAGATGTAGATTGGAAACTGGGCTGCAGCGAAATACAGGACAGTATCGGAACTAATTCCAGCGGGCAGGACAACCAGAATCAATCCCATGTTCCGCATGCCGCTGATAAACCCGAGCGTATAGCGCTCCGGCCTGGCGATATTCTTGAACACGATAGCGCTTAGGATCTGCAAGCCACCATTTGCAACAAACGACAGCATAACGACCAACGCTATCCAAAGGGGGGCGGCAAGTAACACTGCCGTGACGCCATCCATGATTGCCAACGCAAACAAGGCCATTAAGAGCACAACGATTCCATCGAAGCCGTACCACCACGATTGAATTCGCTGCACCCCGGCACTCTTGCGAAACAGTAATCCCAATACGAAGGCAGAGCCGACCATGCCGACAAGCCTGATCATCATGCCAACTGCACTGATCTCAAGGTCCAGGTCCAGCAGCTCAAGCGCCAGAACCGGAATGGTGAACGGGGCCAAAAATGTCGCCGCAACCATGGCGACAAGCGCTAATGATCCATCTAGGCCAATCATAATCGACACCGCTGGCGTCGACATCAACGGCGCACTGGCCGCCATCAACACGAGGGCGCTGACAATGCCCGGTGGCAACCCGGCGCTTCGCACCAATAGCCACATCACAACCGGACAAATGATTAGCATCCAGAGGAGGGCCATCGCGATCAACTTATAGCGGCGGATGTGCTGGAGCACACCGTGCCAATCAAGGCGAACCATGGCGACAAACAGTAATCCCCAGACCGATGGCCCCAATAGTGGTTTCGCCACATGGGCGAGGTCTGGCAGCAATAGTGCGACAAATACACTCGCGGCCATAAGCTGGGTAGCGTACCGGCCCAATATTTTCAGGAATGTCATTATCATGCGAACATCGTAACGAAGACCTCACATCGCTGGAAGGGTAGCGACAAATTTTATTTTTCGCCCAACGTCATCGCCCGTGATCACTGAAAACAAGCGCGCCATTAGTGGTCATACAAAATATCCCTCCTGCAAATTGCAACCCAAACAATTTTCAGCTCGGTCCTTTACATGTTTACGTCATGGTGCAACGATGCTTAAGAAATACAACCATTTGGGGATGGCGCAATGTTGGAAACAGGGTCGGACGAAAATCAAGTTAATATACCGGGCCCCCCAGCAGACGGTAATCAGGCCTTAATTCCAACCTCTCCAACTGTACAATTTACGGGATTGCGTGGCCCCCTGTTCAAGCTGGCCCTGAAAAACGCGTTGTTTACGCTGTTGACGCTTGGAATTTATCGATTCTGGGCAAAAACATGGATCCGCCGCTATTTTTGGCACAACACCCGCATTCGCGGTGAAGCGCTGGAATACACCGGTCTTCCATCAGAATTACTGATCGGATTTCTTATCGCTTTGGCGATCTTAGTTCCGACCTTCATGATCTATAAAGGCATTGTCTTTCTATTGAGCAGCTTCCCTGAAATCCCCTCATTTCTACCAGATGCCGTCTATTTTTTGTCCCTATGGGCATTATTTCAATTCGCTTTCTATCGTATGTGGCGATACCGCCTTAGTCGCACAGCATGGCGCGGTATTCACTTTGGCCTCGACGGATCCGCCTGGCGTTTTGTTAGCGTTGCCTTTGGATGGACTGCGGTTTCAATCATGACACTTGGATTGGCGTCTCCTTGGGCACGTGTGGCGCTATGGAGGTTTCGCGTTCGAAATACACGTTTTGGGAATACTTTTTTTAACTTTGAAGGCTCAGGAAAACATCTGCTAATGCCTTGGTTGATTGTTTGGCTGCTCCCCCTTCTTGTTGGTATTTTCGTCGTGATTTTTCATTCGGACACAATCCTAAAGGTGATGGAATTTCAAAACACAATTGATGACCCTAATGCCCTAGGTCAGGCGGTCAGTGAAACGGTTGGAGATTCATTCAACAACGTCATAATTATGTTTGTGGTTATTGGCATAACTCAGCCGTTTCTGAGAATCTGGTATGGCGTACGGCAAGCCAGATATCTAATTGGTGGCACGCAATTCCAGGAAGCCCGGTTTCAGGCAACCATCAAAACCTCCACAATTGTGTGGGCTATTGTGTTGTACTTATTTTGTATAACGCTTCTGATTGGTGGACTGATGGCGTTAACCATGGGGGTTGTAATGGGGACCATGATTGGCGGAGGGGACGCAGGCGCTGTTTTTGGCACGGCATTTGGGGCCTTTTTCGGAATCATCTTCCCGGTACTTTTGTTGATCTTGATGCCTGTATTTGCGCAAATCATTCTGTACTATAAAATCTTTAAACACGTCTGCTCCGTAATCGAGATCGAAAATGCCGAAGCGTTTGATCAGGCCATACAATCAGTTCAACCAGGGCCAAAACATGGCGAGGGGTTTGCTGATGCGCTTGATGTTGGTGCCATGTAACTGATGGCCGGGTCCGCAGCCTATTTCGATGGCAAAGTCGCCACTGGCCGACCTGCCAACGTCCATTTTTCCGACAATGAACTGGTTATTGTTTGCACGGACGGACTGGAGATCAGATGGCAATTATCCAACCTGCGTTACGTTGACCCACCCATCGACGGGCAACCCGCTCGATTGCGCAATCTCTATGAGCATCCCGACCGCCTCACGCTGGCCGACGATTTCGATCTTGCCGCGTTAAAGTCCCGTTGTCCTGATTTGGCAAAAGGCCATACGGGGTGGTCACGCAATTGGCGGCGAATTGTATTGTGGTCGGGTGCAGCCGTTTTTTCTGTAATCTTCATGATCGGCGTTGCAATTCCGATGATTGCCCATGAAATTGCCCTTAACCTCCCAAAAACTTTGGAAATGCGGCTGGGAGCGCAAGCCAAAGAACAAATCATCACCGCGCTTTCTATTCGCCAGCCCACCAGTTCCAACAAATCTATGGTGTGCAAAGGAGGTGGGTTAGACGATTTGGATCAATTGATTTCCACCCTCTACAACGAATGGGATGTGGACCAAAAAATAAATGTAGAGGTCATTAATCTCGATATCGAAAACGCTTTTGCACTGCCAGGCGGCAACATCCTGGTCTTTGACGGTTTGCTGAGAAACCTTAAGCATCCCAACGAACTCGCGGGAATTCTGGCCCACGAAACCGCCCATATCCACTATCGGCATCCAACCGAAATTTTTCTCAAGGAGATCGGCACATTTGCGCTGTTGGGATTGGTCTTTGGCGATGTTACGGGCGCGTCGGTAATGGCAGGTTTGGGGAAAATTCTGATTGGGACAGCTTACAGCCGCGAGGCAGAGCGGACATCCGATGAATTCGGCGTGGCTGTTATGAACGAGGCCGATTTTGATGCCCGCCCGTTAGCTGAATTTCTGCTGCGTCTGGACGCCAAACTGGGCGATCTTGAAAATATATTTTCGTTTGTCCTGACCCATCCCGGATCAAAAAGCCGTGCGACCTGGGTCATGAAACACTCAACAGGCACTCAACCTGCTTTGTCCGCCGATGCATGGCGCAAGGTCAGGAATATTTGCCAATAATGGTTTCTTGATCAGCCCTTCAGGTAATTTTGTTTTCCGGCAATATTCCTGAATTTTTCAATTTCTTCAGCCATTTTTCTAGCCAATTTTTCGTCCAACTCAAATTTCAACGCATACCCACCGCTAAACTCACGCACGACACGGCCAGCCCGTTTTTCATAACCTTCCATGTGCAGTTCAACAAATTGATCATTAGAATAGTTGGCTTCCTCAGACGCGATAGCCGCACCGCTCGCGGAAATGTCTTGAACAACCCCCTGGTGCTCCCCCTGTGCACCGACGGTGCGCGCGGGAACATTAACCTCCACACGTTTATCGCGGCGACCGTGATAGGTGGGGTCAACATCCTCGCCCATTATTCCGCCGCCTTGACGCGATCACCCAGTATTCTTTCATAGCGCGCGGAAAACAGTTCCCATGCGTCCGGGTTGATCAGCAAACGAGGGCGACGCCCGGCGAACACATCGACCCATTGCGCCGCCTGAGAGCGGGCCATATTGAAAAGACTATCGAACGTGATACCGGCATTATGTGGCGACACAATAACATTTGCATGGGCCAGCAATGGATGCTGATAGGATGGTGGTTCGTCAACAAAGACATCCAGCCCGGCACCGCCCAAATGACCGTTGGCGATCACGCGCTCGACTGCCGTTTCGTCATGAATTCCGCCCCGTGCGGTCGAGATAAAATAGGCCCCAGACTTCATCGCGTCGAATTCGACCGTGCCAACCATGCCTTTGGTTTCCTCAGTCAGCGGGCAATGAACCGAAACGTAATCTGACTCCCGCATAACTGTATCCAACGACGCCTTTTCGGCCCCGCGTTCTACAAAATCTTGATCGGAAATATAGGGATCATAGGCGATAACGCGCATGTTAAACACAGAACCACAAATCGCCGACAAGCGACGCCCAATATTACCAAGTCCAATAATACCGAGGGTCCGGCCAGTCAGTTCGGTTCCCATGTAGTCCATCCGCGTCCAGTTCCGTTCCGGATTATGGATCGCCCGATCCGATTGGATCATGTTTTTACAAAGCGCCAGCATCATGCCGAGCGCATGCTGAGCCACAGATTCGGAATTGGCCCCTGACTGATTAAAGACCAGAACGCCAGCTTTTGTGCAGGCGTCCACATCGACCATGTCATACCCTGCACCAGCACTGGAAACGGCAAGAAGATTAGGGCAGCGTTCGATAAGGGCCTTACTTGGGTAATACATGTCAGGTGTTTCAGTGCTGGGCAGCAACTGATAACCATGTGCCGAGGCCAATGCGCGCCAATTAACCTCGGGTCGGTCGGCAAAGGATAGGATGGAAACGCCCGTCGTATCACTATGTTGCTTCAGGTCGTCTGCTCCGACCGGATCAATCCAGCGCTCGAACAAACAAAGATTACGAATGCACGTCATTTCCGATTCCCGTTCTGTCGGTGGTTTCGTCGTTCTGATAGCGTTTTATCGGCAATACCGTTCGTCTACCAGCAGCATTTACCCTTCAAGCCGCCCAAATCAGCCCTCTGGCGACAAGAAAATGCTATATATTGTGCCATTCCACAATTAACTCACTATATTTTGTTTACCCCATATGGAATCCACCGTATCATCGCCCCAAGGCAAGCAAGTGTGACGAGCTTGTTAAATGACTAAAACCAATCCCGGAGGGACGTTACGATGGCGCTACTCAGGAATATTTTTGCTTCAGTTGCGAAGTCGTTTGGATTACGTCGCCGCAGTCGCTCGGCACTAATGATCCAGCTGCCCCCTTACACCCTCAAATAAATTTACAACGACGTCGCCGCCCGCGACGCCTGATCATAAAGGCCAGACAAAGCCCGCAGAATCCCGGCTAGGTCACCAATTTTTTCATTTGCGGGCCCCGACACAGCAAACGACTCGATTAAACAGGCGTCCCTGATTTTACGGTATTCCTGACACGCGGTCTGCCCCTTACCGGTTACTGAAAAAAGTTTTTCTTTACCGCTCTTACGCCCAGACACGAGTTCAAGACGAACCAGTTTTTTAAGGGCGTACGTGACGGTATGGGAGTCCTCGACGTTCAAAACGAAACAGATGTCGGCCAAGCGTTTTTCCCGATCCCGGTGATGGATTGTGTGTAAGACCATGACATCCAGCGCACTTAAGTCGGCAAACCCCGCCGCCGCCATGCATCGGACGATCCACTTCTCGAACGCATTGTTGGCGATTGATAAACCAAACTCAAACTCGCTCAACTCTTCCGCGCCCGGCGCAACCAGATGCGCGGACGACACAATGGGGCCGATTTTCGACGATGACTCAGACTCTAAATTTCTAGGCATTTTTTAACCAAGTTGTTATTCAAACTGATAATATAGGTATTTTATCGATAAACTGTCTATATGTTTGACAGGCAAACAAGGGATTTCCCCTTCTTTCTGTCATGATTTAACACTTTCGGATCGGAGCGAACGCCGTAGATTGCCGTACGGGGCCAATGTTGAAGCGGGACACAAGAATGAACTTATGAACAACTATCTTATATCGACATTTTATTGACATAATGTCATCGATTTAATATCGTCGTAAATCTCCACTGACTGGCGATGACGGTCATCGCAATACTCCAGAGCCAATATTCTAATCGATTAGGAACAATCCAATGCAGGATCCACACATCAAGAAAAAATGGCAATTCTGGATCGACCGTGGCGGCACCTTCACCGACATCATCGCCCGCAAGCCGGACGGAACGCTGGCCACTCATAAGCTGCTTTCCGAAAACCCGGAACAATATGAAGATGCGGCCCTGCAAGGCATTCGCGACCTGCTTGGCGTTGCGCAAAAAAATCCAATCCCGGAAGACGCTGTTGACGTCGTTAAAATGGGCACCACCGTCGCAACCAACGCCCTACTGGAACGCAAGGGTGACCGAACGGTCCTGGTGACGACCAAGGGGTTTAGGGACTCTCTTAGGATCGGCTTTCAGAACCGCCCGGATCTTTTTGCCCGCCACATCGTTCTACCTGAAATGCTCTATGAACGCGTTATCGAGGTCGATGAACGGGTTCTCGCCGATGGGCACGTGCAAAAAATGCCTGATCCAGTACTGGTAAAGGCCGATCTACAGCGCGCATTTGATGCGGGCATCCGTTCGGTCGCGATTGTCCTAATGCATGGATACCGTTTCACCGCACATGAACTTCAAGTCGGCGAAATTGCCACAAAAATGGGCTTCACCCAGGTTTCGATTTCCCATCAGGTCAGCCCCTTAATGAAATTGGTTTCACGTGGCGACACCACCGTTGTTGACGCCTATCTGTCCCCAATATTAAGGCGTTATGTTGATCGGGTGGCGACTGACCTGACGCCCAATGGCCAGGCGACACGCCTACAGTTCATGCAATCCAATGGCGGCCTGACCGATGCCCAGTTGTTCCAGGGAAAGGATAGTATCTTGTCCGGTCCGGCGGGCGGTGTCGTCGGCATGGTGCAGACCGGCTCAATGGCTGGTTTTGACAAATTAATCGGATTTGATATGGGGGGAACGTCAACCGACGTCTCCCACTATGACGGCGAATACGAACGCGCATTTGAAACGATGGTCGCCGGTGTGCGTATGCGCGCACCTATGATGCATATTCACACAGTAGCGGCGGGAGGTGGGTCCATCTTGCACTTTGACGGATCCCGATACCGTGTCGGACCAGATTCCGCAGGCGCAGATCCGGGCCCCGCGTGCTATCGCCGTGGTGGGCCGTTGGCGGTCACTGATTGCAACGTCATGCTCGGAAAAATCCAGCCTTCCCATTTCCCAAAGGTCTTTGGCCCTGGCGCCAATGAACCGCTTGATGCTGATATCGTTCGCGAGAAATTTGAAGCCTTGGCGGAGAAAATCTCCGCTGACACCGGAAAGCCGTTGCAGACACCGGAAGAAATCGCCGAAGGGTTCCTGCGCATTGCCGTCGAAAACATGGCCAATGCGATCAAGAAAATATCGGTTCAACGCGGATATGATGTTACTGAATACACCTTGAATTCCTTTGGCGGTGCTGGCGGACAACACGCGTGCTTGGTGGCCGATGCGCTCGGCATGAAGCGGGTATTCCTTCATCCGTTCGCCGGCGTTTTATCAGCTTTCGGCATGGGGCTTGCGGACATTCGTGCCCTTCGTGAGCGGCAAATTGAACAAGGTCTTGATGCCAACACGCCGGCGATATTACGCAGCGCGTTTGATACCCTTCAGAAGGACGCCCGCGCAGAGGTTCTTGAGCAAGGCATCGAAGCAGCCAACATCGACATCATTGAAAAAGTCCATGTGCGCTATGAAAGCACTGACCTTGCAATCCTTGTTGATGACGGCTCGCCTGAGGTTATGCGTGAGGAATTCGAGGCCATCCATAAACGCCGTTTTGGCTTCATCGCACCGGAGAGAGGCCTGGTGGTTGAGGCCGTCTCTGTCGAGGCAATTGGTAAAACCGAGCGCGTTGAAGATTCAAAACTTACGCCCACGGCACAATCGACTGTGGCAACCCCTATCACCACCGCATCAACCCACGCCGATGGCTCCGCTCACGACACGCCGTTATATAATCGTGATGCGCTGTGCCCTGGTCAAAAGATAGATGGCCCGGCGATCATCATTGAGACCACATCAACGACCGTAATCGAACACGGCTGGCAGGCCGACATGACGGAATTCGGGCATTTGATTTTGACTCGTGTCATCGATCGCCCCAAACGTGTCGCCATCGGCACGGAAGCCGACCCGGTGATGTTGGAAGTGTTCAATAATCTGTTTATGAACATCGCTGAACAGATGGGGGCGACACTGGCGAATACGTCTTATTCTGTCAACATTAAGGAACGACTGGACTTTTCCTGTGCGATTTTTGATCCGGCAGGCAATTTAGTTGCCAACGCCCCGCACATGCCGGTGCATTTAGGATCAATGGGTGAATCAATCAAAACTGTTATCCGTGAAAACAGTGAGACGATGAAGCCTGGCAACGTTTATGCCTTGAACGCCCCATACAATGGCGGCACACATCTGCCGGATGTCACTGTTATCACCCCGGTCTTCAACGATTGCGGAGACGATATCCTGTTTTATGTGGGCTCGCGCGGGCATCATGCTGATATCGGCGGACGCACACCTGGGTCTTCACCACCCGATAGTACAACCATTCATGAAGAAGGGGTCCTGATCGATAATTTTCTGATGGTTGAAGAAGGGCGTCTGCGGGAGCAGGAAACGTTTGATCTCCTTCAATCAGGTCCCTACCCGTGCCGCAACCCACGTCAGAACATGGCCGACCTTGGCGCACAGATCGCCGCCAACGAAACCGGCGTCAACGAAGTGAGAAAAATGCTGGACCACTTCGGCATGGACGTGGTCCAGGCGTATATGATTCACGTTCAAGACAATGCGGAAGAATCAGTACGCCGCGTCATTGATGTGCTGACAGACGGCGAATTCACCTACCCCATGGATAATGGCTCGCAAATCAAAATCAAAATGACCGTCGACAAACAGCGACGACGAGCGGTTCTTGATTTCACCGGCACGTCTCCGCAAAACCCCGGCAACTACAATGCGCCGACCGCCGTCAGTAAAGCGGCGGTATTGTATGTCTTTCGCACTATGGTCAATGACGAGATCCCGCTTAACGAAGGATGCCTGAAACCGATTGATCTAATAATTCCCGAGAAATCTATGATCAGCCCGGAATACCCGGCCGCCGTTATATCCGGCAACACCGAAGTTTCGCAATGTATCACCGATGCCTTATACGGGGCACTTGGTGTGCTGGCATCCTCGCAAGGCACGATGAACAATTTCGTTTACGGTAATGACGAATATCAGAACTATGAAACCATTTGCGGCGGAACCGGCGCAGGACCAAATCATGACGGCACCGATGCGGTTCATTGTCATATGACCAACACCCGCATGACTGACCCGGAGGTCCTAGAATGGCGGTTCCCAGTTTGTCTGGAAGAATTCAGTATCCGTCCGAACTCAGGTGGCAAAGGACGTTTCCGGGGCGGCAACGGCACTGTCCGACGCATGCGTTTCCTTGAAGCAATGACGGCAACAACGCTGTCGTCACATCGCGACACCGACCCTTATGGAATGAACGGCGGATTAGCAGGCGCACGCGGGCATAACCGGGTAATGCGGACCGACGGACGCGTCGAAGAGTTAAAGGGTAACGATGAAACACAAATGGCAATCGGCGACGTGTTTGAGATAGAGACTCCCGGTGGTGGCGGATTCGGCGCTCCATAACGACAAACGGGCTTAAAACCACCGTAATTGGCCTGACGACCTCAATATTTGGTGGTCTGAACGCCAAATGCTTAGGCCTATTTAGTGGTTAAGGACGCAATAAAAGCTTAATCTCAACTCAACGCATTGAAATTAAACATTTTTCCAAATCATCACGGATTTGACCGACTATCTTGATCGGACTAAAATGCCCATTCGAAGATGCAACGGGCATCTTCGTATTTGGAGACTGGGAATTTGCTGCGCCGTTGGCCCGTAATCATTGTTATTGGAACGGTCGTGTGGAGTAGCGGTGTGCTGGCCGCAACGCTCGAAGAAGAGCTTGCCGGGCTGCTTCTCGACAATCCGCAAATCCGTTCCGCGACAAAAACACAAGAGGCTCAACGCAAGGGAATCGGCATTGCCAAAGCCAATTTTTTCCCGACGGTTTCCATGGTATCGGAAACGTCCCAGGAGCTGATAGACAGCCCCGGACGACGGAATGCAACGAATGGCGAAGGCGGCAAACCATCCAGCCGGACCGCATACTCACAGAATTTAACCATCACGCAAAACCTGTTTAACGGCTTTCAAACGACGTCGCAGGTACGAACAGCTCGTCTAAACAAAGAAATTGCCCGGATAGGCCTAAACAATACCCGCCAAAATTCGACATTTGAAGGCATTACGACTTATGTTGATGTCCTTCGCCAGAAACGCCTGATTGAACTATCTCGTGAAAACGAAGCGACTATCCATCGCCAACTCAATCTGGAAGACGAACGCGTGCGGCGTGGCTCTGGTGTTGCCATCGACGTCTTACAAGCGAAGTCCCGCTTGCAGGTTGCCAAAGAACGCCGAGTTACATTCGAAGGGGCTATGATTGACGCAACATCACGCTTCACGCAAACCTTTAATCACCCGCCCGACATAGACGCGATGATGGACCCGGTACCACCCGTTGACCTGATTCCAAGCACGCTTGATCATGCGATTGAAATCGCTCTTATTGAAAACCCATCTTTGGAAAGCGCCGGAACGACGGTTGAAATTGCCCGCGAGCGACGACGGACGATCAAGGGCGAGTTTTATCCGTCCGTCGATGTGGAAGGACAAATGAATTATGAGAAGCACGCAAATTCAGTGATTGGGACACGGCGAGACTATTCGGTAAAGCTCAGGGCGTCTTGGGATCTGTTTAGCGGTCTTTCAACCCCGTCATCGCTAGCGCAAGCAAAATTTCAACATCGCGCACGACAAGACGATCAAGATCAAATTCGCCGCAAGGTCATTGAACAGACGAGACTGTCCTGGCAGGCCCTTCTGACGGCAAAGGCGCGTCTCGATTTACTGGAAAATGCGGTGAGTATTGCCTCTGAAGTTTTCGATTCACGTAAAAGGTTGCGTGAAGCAGGGAAAGAGACCGTCATCAATGTACTTGACGCGGAGAACGAAGTGAATTCGTCACAGATTAATTTCACCTCGGCGGCGTATGACGAAAGAATAGCTGTTTATCAGCTTTTGCTTGCGATTGGCCGATTAACACCGACCTACCTTCAGTTGACGCCTTCATAGTCGGTTTTTATCTGCCGGCCTTGTCGATTGCCGCTGATCTGGTGTCACCGAACCGATAGGTTGGCTACATGACATCAACGCTGAGACAACATCATCGGACATTGTGACCAGCACTGCGGCTAATCCACCCAGCATTCTTCGTCCATCGACCGTACACAATATTGGAAATGCGTTCTGATAAAAGAAATCACGGACAAACAGAAAGTGGTCGTTTTCATCTCTGATGACCAAATTGCCGTCGATTCTTGAGAACCTTACGTGTTGGAACGTCCAACCTTTCGGCAATTCAACTTTCCCGTCGCGCGGGAAACAAAAATGAGTGATCGGCTGGTATATGGGCTTCATTTTTATCCTCTTTTCGGTATTGACTCACCTGCACTCCAGATAGATCAGAATATCGTTTTTCAGTTTCAAGTAGTAACCGACGCAAATTAACGGGTGATAAGTAGGGAATGAATGTGATATGAATTGTGATGAATAAGAATAGTTGGCGACCACCGCTAAAGTTGGCTGCTTTTGTGGAGGGAGATGGGGCAAATGGACCGTACTTATGAAACAACGCCTATTAATTGTTGAAGATGACGAAATGGTACAGTCGCTTCTAGCGGCTTACTTGCGGCGCGAAGGGTTTTTAATAAGTCTGGCGGGAACCGGTAAAGAAATGCTGGCGTGCGCTGACACTGAAAAGATCGATATGATTCTGTTGGATTTGGGCCTTCCCGATGAAGATGGCTTAACACTTGCCCGCCAAATTCGTGCCCGTTCCAATCTTCCGATCATCGTGTTGACGGCGAGGCTAGGGAAAAGTGACCGGCTGGCAGCGCTGGAAGTTGGTGCCGACGATTACATGACCAAGCCGTTTGATCCGGAAGAATTGATTTTACGGATTAGGAACCTACTTGGTCGCACTGCAAGTACCGAAGGCAAAAAAATTGATCCAGCGCGCCCGGAAATTTTTTCCTTTTCCGGCTGGAGAATGAACTTGGCCGCTCATTCAATGACCAACAAGAACGGTGAACAAGTTGCTTTCACCCGAGCAGAATTTAATTTGATGGCGGCTTTGGTTAAGGCACCAAATCGGGTCCTCAGCCGCGCCTATCTTCTTGATGCCGTCAGCCAGGATGCGGACTCTCCGACGGATCGGTTGATTGATGTTCTGGTTAGTCGAATTCGCAAAAAAATTGAGGCCAACCCTCGCCGTCCGGAAATCGTTATCACCGTTCTGGGGTGCGGGTATAAATTTAACGCGGACCTATCACAAACCTGAACACGGAAAAACTGGAGACCCACGAAAATAGTGGGCTGCCAGTCAGGCATTGGCGCGCCGGAACGCTACGCCGATGCCTGCGGGCTAGAGCAAAACCGGAGCGAATAGGTTCATTCGCGAACGTGGATTTGCGGGGATATCAACTAGTTAGAACACTTTCAGTGATCCAAAAATCGCCGGAAGTGTTCTAAATTTGACTGAAAAGAGGTTGGAAAATGATCAAGATTCTTGGGCGGGCAAATTCAATCAATGTGCAAAAAGTTATGTGGTGCGCCGCTGAACTGGGCGTTCAGGTTGCGCGTGCGGACATCGGCGGCCCCTTTGGAGGCAACGATACGCAAGACTATCTTGGCAAGAACCCAAACGGTAAAATCCCGACCTTGGTTGAAGATGAATTCACCCTGTGGGAGTCAAATGCAATCGTCCGCTACCTCTGTGAAAAACATGGGACCCGACCATGGTACCCAGAGCAGCTAACAGACCGCGCCCATGCGAACCAATGGATGGATTGGTACCTGACAACGCTGCACCCGTTTATGACAGTAATTTTCTGGCAATTGATCCGGACCGCCCCTGAAGACCGGGACGCTGAGGCCGTTCAATCGGCCCGCGATGCCGCGGCAAGCTTTTGGACTATATTGGATGGGCACCTGTCAAACACAGATTTTTTGATTGGCGACGAACCGAGCATGGCGGATATTCCCGTCGGTTGCGCCGCTTACCGTTGGCATGAAATGGACATTGATCGCCCAAACCTAAAGCATCTCAAATCCTGGTCAAAGCGCTTGACCGATAGAGCCGCTTACCGCCAACATGTCATGCTGCCCTTAACCTGACCGGCATGTTCTGACTAAATTTGCCGACGCTCAGGTACCGTACCTGACGCGATCAGGCTATCAATTTCAGCGTCACTATACCCTGCGTCTTGAAGGACCTGACGATTATCTGCGCCAAATAACCGTGGGGTTTGTCGCATCGTCGCCGGGGTTCGGCTCAATTTCACCGGCGCGGCCAGTCCCCGATAATCGCCGTCTTCGAAGATCATCCCTCGATGCTTGGTATGTGGGTGTTGCATGACTTCTTCAACGTTGAGCGCCGGTCCAGATGGCACCCCGCCTTCAAGAAACTTGGTATTCAGCTCGCTGCCATCTTGGCGCGACAGAAGCTCACTAAGAATTTCCGTCAAGGCGGCTGTGTTTTCATTGCGTGCCCCGTTGGTGGCAAACCGCGGATCATCGGCCACTTCAGGGCGACCGAGTATGGTCAAGGCCTTTCGGAATTGCCCATTATTGCCGATTGCCAGGAAAATCGGTTGGGTCGCGGTTTCAAACAGATCGTAGGGGACCACATTGGGGTGGGCGTTGCCACTACGGCCAGGAATTTTGCCGTTCATAAACCAGTTGGAGGCGTGAGGGAACTGAAGGGCGACCCCCGTATCAAACAGTGTCACATCGACCTGCTGACCCAAGCCTGAGCGTTGACGCTCAATCAAGGACATGCATATGCCGATCACCGCATTTAAACCTGTGCCTAAATCGATCACCGGAATGCCCATTCGCGTCGGCCCGGACTGTGGGCTGCCATTAACACTGAACAGCCCTGTTGTCGCTTGAACCGCAGCGTCATAACCGGGGTATCCGCCTAACGGCCCATCGACGCCAAAGCCGGTAATACGGCAATGGATCAACCGAGGAAATTTTTGGCGCAGGACCTCTTCATAGCCAAGTCCCCATTTCTCCATCGACCCGGCCTTGAAATTTTCAACAAGGACATCAGCATCTTCCAGCAACTTCAGCAAAACAGCCTTGCCCTGCACGGATCGTAAATCTAGCGCCATGCAGCGCTTGTTGCGGTTGACCCCATTAAAGTAGGAACTGGACACCTTGTTGCCGCTTTCATCGGTTTGAAACGGCGGGCCCCATTCGCGGGTTTCGTCACCAGCAGGTGGCTCCACCTTGGTGACGTCAGCCCCGTGATCGCCCAATATTTGGGTGCAGGACGGGCCCCCTAACACCCGACTGAGGTCGATCACTTTCACCCCGGATAGCGCGCCTTGTGTTGTGCTCATATTATCCTCTTTGGTTAAAGCGTCGACCAGCCATGGCTGACGCAATATTGATTTTCTGAATATCGATTGTGCCGCCTGCGATGCCCCACCCCCAAGCATCACGCATCCGCCGTTCCATGGGGTATTCTTTTGAATAGCCGTAGCCACCCATTAGCTGCAACGCGTCACCCGTCACCTCTCGCGCCATTTCATTGGCAAAACATTTGGCGGTACTGGACTCGTAAATGCTCGGCAACCCGTTTTGCGAATTTTGCGCCGCACGATGAACAAGTAAGCGTGCGGCTTCTACGCGCATGGCCATCTCAGCCAGCTTTAACTGCACGGCTTGAAATTCAATGATCGGCTTGGAAAACTGTTGGCGTTCTTGAACGTATACCAGAACATCTTCCATCGCCCCTGCCGCTTGCCCGAGCGCCATGGTCGCGTTACCGCAACGTTCAAGGTCAAAGGCCTCCATCAGTTTGGAAAACCCGCCTGCGGGCACAATCAAATTATCGACTGGCACCTCAACGTTATCAAAATATAAATCGGCAGACGGAATCCCGCGAAACCCCATCAGGCTTTCCGGTTCACCAAAAGACACTCCGGGCATGTCTTTCTCAACCAGAACAGCACCAATTCCTCTGGCCCCTGGCGCGTCTGACAAGCGGCAATAGACCACATAAGCCTGTGAATGTCCGCCACCGGAACACCAGCGCTTGTTACCGTTAATAACAATTTGATCGCCCTTGATCTCAGCCCGGGTCTTCAGGTCGGTAAGTGCGGTTCCTGCTCCCGGTTCCGACATCGCAACAGCGACAATCATCTCGCCTCGGCAAACTTTTGGTACGATCCGTTGTTTCAATGTTTCTGAAGCAAAAAGCTCAAGGGCGCGGACGGGGCCGACAGAGGATTCAAATATGGGAAAGGCGACGGCGGAAGACACCTTGGCAAATTCTTCCAACACCAAAAGGGCCTCCAAATTGCCAAGCCCCATGCCGCCATAGGAGTCAGAAACATTAATACCCAAGAATCCCATTTCAGCGTAACGCCTGAGCCAATCATGTGACAGGGCAAGCCCCGTCTTTTCGATCTCTTCGGCAACGGGAGCCATCTGCTCACGGGCGAAGCGCCGGGCCGCGTCCTTGAGGTCACGCTGGGCCTCAGTCAGTTGAAAATCCATCACTTTTCCCCCAAAACAACAAGACAGAACCTTAGCCCATCAGCCCCTGAGTGCAATGGCGCTCAGGTCAGATTTAGAAAAGCTAGTCTTCGCTGCCATGATCAGGGACAAAAGAAACCATGATCGTCGAGACCAGTATGATTGCCGCAAGAATATAGAAAACCACGGATAATCCCCAGGCATCAGCAATTAATCCCCCGCCGACCGGGACCAGCGCGGATAATCCCGATTGAGTACCAAACAACAGGCTGGTCGCACTACCGCCATGGGTTCTTGGTGTTAAGTCCATTAGCCAGCTGTGGATCACCGAACGCACTGAAAACAGCGTGAAACCGATAATTCCAATCATCACGATGAACAGGCTGACCGTGGAAACAAGTGCGGCACCGGCGGTCGCCAGCGTCGTCAAAATCATGGCAATCAAAACCACTGGGCGGCGTCCGACTTTATCTGACCAAGTCCCGGCAATGGGGCCGGAAATCATACCAGAAAGTTGCAGGACCATAACCCCAAAGCCCAGCAGAACAGGGCCAGCAGCCAGTTCATTAACCAGAAAAAGTGGGATGAATACCAATAAGCCATTCTGCGTCATGGAGCGGAAACCCGCCATCAGGCACAGTCCCAATACGGCCCGATTGCGTACCATCTCTGCCAGCCCGTGAAGATAGTCAGCCAAGCTCATGCCCACCACCTTGCCTTCGGCCCGTTCGACTTTATCACCGGGCGAGAGGGCGAGCAGAATCCACAGCGCAATGGCAAACACAGGAATCGAGCTGATCGATATGACATCCGACCAACTTAACCAAACCAGCATGAACCCCACCACAACTGGCGCGACGGTATCGCCAAAATTCGCGCCCAGTGAATGGATCGATAATGCGTAACCGCGATTCTTCGGAAACTTCAACGATAAATAGGATATTGCCGCCGGGTGCCAAAGATTGTTGGTCAATCCGATGACGATGACTGCCGCTACCAACCCCGCCATTCCAGAGGCCAATCCGGCACTTGCCATCGCTCCAGCACCGATCACAAGTGCGACGACCTGCACCAGCACCCGCCGACCAGTGACATCAACCACCGCCCCACTGCCAACATTGGCCATAAATGCAGACACATGAAACACGCTGATCAGCCCGCCGGCTTCAGCATAGGTCAAACCAAGATCATCACGGATAAACGGCAACAGAACCAGAACCGAGCCAATAATCCAATGGGTTCCTGAATGCCCAAGTGCGACAAGAAAGGCCGTACCTTGCCCTTTCCATTCCACGCCCGTTAGCCGTTCAACCGCCGCAATCAAGGTCTGACTCCTAGAATTTGTGCAAATCTATCGCGCCCCTTGATGACACGCAAGGACCCCATGATTTATGAATTCGCGCAAGCAGACCTGTTCCGTATTTGACGTTGCCTCATCGTGCGAGAACGGGGAAACTATGCATAAATAATCAATCTAGGGAGCAAGGTCATGAGCGGTGTCACCGATCAACTAATCGTCTCAAAAGAGAATGGCGTCGGCACCATTCTTTTCAACAACCCAGATCGTCGAAACGCTATGACCTTCGATATGTGGCAAGATCTGCCAATCGTCCTAGATGATTTCATGAACGACGTCGAGGTTCGAGTGATTGTTGTCGGCGGGGCGGGCGGCAAGGCTTTTTGCGCAGGAGCGGATATATCTCAATTCGAGAAAAACCGCTCATCAGGCGATTCGGTTGCAATTTATAATGCGGCTGTTGAAAAAGCCTCCAATGCGCTGGCCGGGTCAGCCAAACCGACAATAGCGATGATCGAAGGGTTTTGCATCGGCGGCGGCCTGGGAATAGCACTTTGTTGTGATATACGCATCGCCAACGACCTCTCAAGTTTTGCCGTCCCGGCGGCTAAATTGGGGCTCGGCTACCGAGCCGACGGTTTGAAGCGATTGGTGGATCTGGTTGGCCCATCATTTGCTAAAGAGATCTTTTACACGGCACGCCAGTTCACCGCAGCCGAAGCCCTAACCATGGGTTTGATCAACCGCCAGATGCCACGGTCCATGTTAAAGGCCTATGTCGCCGATTACACATCAATGATTGCGGCTAATGCGCCGCTTACGATCTTCGCCGCCAAAACTGTTATCGATCAACTGATTAAGCCTGAATCCCTTTACGATAGTGCCCTATGCGAAAAGGTTGTTGAAGATTGCTTCGCTAGCGAAGACTATAAGGAAGGGCGCAAAGCCTTCATGGAGAAACGTAAACCAAATTTTCAAAGCAAGTAGGACACGATGACACCGCCCCGACTGGGATTTATTGGATTTGGCGAAGCCGCCAGCCTGATTGCGAACGGGCTGGTTGAGGAGGGCCTGTCGGGAATTCGCGCCTACGATATCAGCCTTGAAGATCCTGACCGCAAGGGACTTGTCGTTGAACGCGCTAACGCGGCAGGTGTAGAACTCGCGGTCTCAAGCAAAGACCTCATCGCCAGTAGCGATTTGATCGTCGCCGCCGTAACGTCGGCGGTTGCCCTAAGCGTCGCGACGGACGCCGCACCCCACCTCAAAGAACATCAAATCTACATCGACATCAATTCAGTATCCCCTGATGTCAAAAAACAGGTCGGCGACGTTGTTGCCCAATCCGGCGCGCGATTTGTCGAAGTCTCAGTGATGGGTGCCGTGCCAAAATTTAAACATCGTGTACCCTTGGTCCTTTGCGGCCCCGCAGCAGCGGAAGTTATTGCTGCCTTGTCCCCTTATGGCATGATCATGGAAGACTTTGGCCCGGAATTTGGCCGGGCTGCGGCCTTTAAGATGTTTCGCTCAATCATGATCAAAGGCATCGAAGCGCTATTGCTTGAAACAGTGCTCGCCGCCTCAGAATACGGTATTGCCGACCGGGTCCTGGACTCGGTTGAAGACGGCTATCCTGGAATTAACTGGACGGCACTAGCGACTTATTTAATTGGCCGCACCGCCCTCCACGGCGAACGTCGGGCCCACGAAATGGAAGAAGTCAGCGCCACACTTTCCCGGCTGGGGGTTGATCCAATTATGGCAAAAGCAACTGCCGAACGGATTAAATGGGGCGGCAGTTGGGGTTTAAGAGAAACGTTTGGCAATCAGGCACCTCGCCATTTTCAGGACATCATTGACGCGATTCACGACAAACAGTGCCAAACCTGATTTAACTGCGTATCAACCAAAAAAATAAAATCCTGGGCTGAATTCGTCGTACCCTCCTACCTCAAGCAGTCCCATGACGGGCGGCAAAATCGGCAACGATTACCTTCAGTGCCTCTTCCTTCAAACGTGCGACCGCTTGCGCAGGACTTACCCATCGACGCACGCGATAGTTTGCATCCCAGTCTTTTTCGTCAGTAATCTCCGTGACTTCCATTGGGTACACCACAACGTGACATGGCGCCCCCCACTTTTCGTAAACGTACTCTCCGGCAGGAACATCGTCGACATTCCCCCAGACACCCGCCTCCTCTTTCGCTTCCTTGGCAGCGGAGGCTTGCGCGGTTAATCCAGGTTCATGAATTCCTTTGGGCACGACCCAGTGTTTTTTCTTACTGGATGTAATCACCAAAATCTCCAATCCGTTCACGCTTTCACGAAAAGGGATAGCCGCCGATTGCGTATAATAGTAGGCTGGGCGATCACGGTATTCGGTCCCTGTCGTGTCAGGAAAAGGAAAGCGCATGGCCAGTGTATCGGGAAACACATAGTTCAAGAGGCGTGCGCATCCGTATGGCAGTTCGGTCCAACTTATCGGCATTGACAATCGTACGAGTGTGCCGGTTTTCAACACACCGTGCCCTTCAATATCGCGCAGTGACGGGCCGACCAAATGATGAACAAGGCCTTCTAGTCCAGGGTTGTGACCGACGATCATAATCGTTCCCGAATGCCGCTTATACTCCGCAAGAATTCTCAACAAAGACCTTTGCGACGCCATGTACAAGCGGTCGTCGATATGGATGCTGTGCGCGTTCAGACCCGCAGCCTTTAGCGCCTTTTGCGTCGAAACCAACGCCCGTTCTGCAGGCGAGCTGAGGACCAATGTCGGCAACACGGCTTGTTGCTGCATCCACGCGCCAATTTTTTGCGCCTGACGTTTACCGCGATCTTTCAAGGGACGGCATGCGTCTGTTTCGCCTCTACCTTCCGCCAGTTCCTTCGCCTTGCCATGGCGTAACACCAACAATTCCCGCACCATTTCGTCAGCTCACTCTAGACGTTTCAAACAAAATCACCACACCCCTTTTCTTATTCATTGAGTACGTTATCATCTGACCATGATCGAGATTGAACGTAAATTTCTAGTTCGAAACATTGACTGGGGCACGCCGCTTTCCAGCCGCCGAATTGAACAAGGATATCTTTTTATAGCGGACGACCGGACCATGCGCGTTCGCCGCTCCGATAACAACTATAGCATAACCCTGAAAGTTCAGGGAGAAGGGTTGTCACGCAACGAGATCGAAACCGATATCGACGCCGCACAAGGCCAGAAAATGCTTGATCAATTGTGTGTCGAACGCGCAATTCAAAAGACCCGCCATGTCATACTGCATGAGGGCGACACTTGGGAAATAGATGTTTTCGACGGTGCCAACGCAGGCCTGACCGTCGCCGAGATTGAGTTAAGATCGGAAGAACAGACGTTTGCGCTACCCTCTTGGGCCGGGCCGGAAGTGACTGATGACACCCGCTTTTTCAACGCAGCGCTGTCCCGATACCCATTCGTTGAGTGGGATATATCCTACCCGGACCTTATTATCGAAAAAAGTGGCCTCTGAGCCTCTCCGTTAATCCAGGGATGAGGACACTTGATCCCAAAGCATCTGAAAGGCATTTGCCGCCTTGCTTTTGGGCGCAAAATCGACGACGGGACGGCGCTCAATTCCCATTTTTTCTATCACACTGGAATAGGGAATACAGGACGAAAAATGCTGCTTGGCATTGGCATCAAACTCATCCGGGATTTCGCGATGCATCTTCTTGCGGCGATCAACCATGGAAAAGAATGTCCACATTTTGACATTCCGTAATCTTTCCTTTTTCAAGAACTGTTGAATTTGCTCTAACGTGCGAAGTGACAGCGTCGTTGGCAGGACCGGCACGAGCAACAGGTCGCTGGCGCGGAAAATCTGCTCGGAAAGCTCGGAAATGCTGGGTGGGCAGTCAAAAATGACGACGTCATAGTCCCTTTTCAATGGGGCAATCAGTTTCTTCAGCCTGGATTGTTTCTCGTCGGCGAAGCTCAGATCAAGATCTCGATAGGAAAAATCCGCCGGCAAAATATCTAGGTTGTCAAAATCGGTTCCCTTAATCAAATCATCAAGATCGCTTTTGCCACGAACAATTTTCTTACCGCCGCCCTTGACCTTAGGCTTAACGCGGAAATAAAAGCTGCTTGCGCCTTGCGGATCGAGGTCCCAGATGAGTGTCCGGCGTCCCTCTGCGGCGGCTAGGTAGGCGAGATTGACGGCTGTCGCCGTTTTTCCGACTCCGCCCTTTATGTTGTAGATGCTCAACACGCGCATGCGGACATTACTCCCTATTCTTAAATAATTTGACGAAAGATGCCTCAACTTCCCGCCGCGAGAAAGTATCGAAGCACTCGGAGAACATCGCCCGGGCGATGCCCTGACGTGCCAAAATCGATTCCGCCACCATACCCATCGCCATCTGCGTTTCCACCGGCGCGGAGCCAGCCGCTGCCAGGTCTCGGCCGAAATTCAGAATTGCCTCAGATTGCAACTGAGAATCCTGAAATTCACCAAGTACATTCTGCAGGGTTTTCAAAGACTTGACTAACGCTTTTAGGCTCCTCGGCGGATAGAGGCTTTGGAAAAACTCCAACAAATAGCGCAGCTTCTTACAGGTGATCCTTAAGTCATGCAAAGACTCGGCGGGTGAGTTATCGTCGATGATCCCGCCTTGCTTCATAACCTGCCGATAGGCCTTCCAAATTCGCCGGTCAGCAAGGTCTTTTACCGGCATATCGGCAATATCGGAGGTAATATCATTCTTAAAACCCGACGTCAGGTAGGCCTGCCAATCGTCGCGAATTCTCTTGTAGCGTTTACCTCGAATCATTGCCGCGACGCGTTTCGATTCTTTTCGGCCCAGGGTGATCAGATGATCTTGAAATGGTTGAAGATAGGGTTTGTAAGCTGCAGGCAGCGCTGATTGGAGGTGTGGGTAGTCGATCAGGTAAACATCCAGATCACGCATGTGATTGGTTTGCTGTCCAATCCAACGGAAATCCTTCTTGGCTTTGGCGATGACGGCGGCAGGCAGCACACCTTTGTCAAGTTGACCAAGGGCAGAGCGGGTGCGGCGGACAGCGACACGAAAATCATGAAGGTATTCTGGGTCAGTATTGTTAACAGTGCCTTCTTCGTTGCGTATCATCGCATCCAATAACGTCAGGTGAATCTGCCGCACTGCAGCAACAGAGGTCAGCATTGGATCCAGACTAAGACGTAGCTTGGCACTATAGTCGCCAGGTATCACGCCAACGACATGAAAGCCTTCCATGGGCAACGGACAGGCAACAGGCTGAAGCGCGAACTCTGCATTGAGCATGTCTCTCGCTTTGGCTTCCATCTTCGCATATCCGCGAATAGGTTCCACCGTCAAGTAACGCCCGAGCGACAGAGTCCGGGGTCGGCCGGGGTCTCGCACACTGCACTTTTCCACGATAAAGCGCAGAACGACTTTCCCTTCTTTGTTACGAATTGCAATTGGCGTCCGTCGAGAGGCGACTTCGAGGCGCGGCAGCAAGCGACGAACATCAATAATGGCCGCCATCATGGTGCGGATATGGCCGTTTGGAAAATCGGATACAAGTCCGGTCGGTAGACCACCCGGAAAAGCAGCAGCGGTCTCATTTCCGTCCAGATCATTGATACAGACCTCAGGCCCTCGGACTCCAGGGCCAACGGAAATAGACTTATCGCTGTTAAACATTCTCCAATCAAAGGTATCGAAAAATACTTTTTTTACCATTCGGGACGGCGCGCAGTCGACGTATCCCAAGGGTTTCAGGAAATCCGAGAAATCGGATGGAATGTCCCTATCAACCAATCGAAAACGGGTTTTTTTCGGTGTCATGGCAGACGTTTCTTCCATCCCAACAATCAGTTTATTGATTTACTATACCGGGTTGTGCACTGCAATGACATAAACCAAGCCAGTCCCCTACATGACACGGCCCATTCTGAAGCCCGACTGGAAGCCGCGTATGAATTTCTCCACAGGCAAATTGAAGCCGCGCCCTCAAGGTTTAGAGTGTTATGAAATGCCAATGTCACGCCGTTGAACTGTCCTGCAAGTGAGCCGTTAGGCCATATTCCCATCACGACCTACGACGATATACACCGAAATTTAGCATATCTAGACGCTACGATTGACCGGAAAACATAGAGCTGCGGTTGTGCCCTGCTCTAATTTGCTTTCAAGTGACAGGCTACCATCGTGTAACTCCACCAGATGTTTGACCAGTGCAAGGCCAAGCCCGATGCCATCTCCATTTCGCACCATCGTGTTTGAATTTACTTGACCAAAGGGAATAAGGACCAGCTCAAGATCGTCTTTTGATATCCCGACGCCGCTGTCAGATACGCTAATCACAATCGCATTCTCAGAATTAGCCTCAACCTTAATCGCTATATTCCCGTCACGTGGCGTGTACTTTATTGCATTATCAGCAAGATTCAGCAGCATTTGCTTGACGCGAAGACCATCGCCGCGAAGGGCTGGCAACCCGTCGGAAAGCGATAATGTCAACTCTATACCAGCGTCCTTCGCCCGCGGCATTATGATGTTTTTGATCGTTTCCGTGACGTCTTTTAGGTCAATAATCTCTTCATCCAACGTCATTGCGCCGGCTTCGATTTTGGAAAGGTCGAGAATATCAGAGATGAGCTGAAGCAGGTGTTCGCCAGCGGTCGCCACAATAGCGGCGTTTTCGAGATACTTTGGATGGCCAAGCGGCCCGTGAATTTCGCTGGCGGCGATTTGGGAAAAACCAATAATCGCGTTCAACGGTGTCCGCAATTCATGGCTCATATTCGCCATAAATTGACTTTTTGTTCGATCCGAAAGAACGGCTTCATCTCTGGCCCTCTCCAGGTCCTGCGTCCGTTCAGCCACTCGGCGCTCTAAATCGCCATGTGATTTCTTTAGCTCCTCGGTTGCCAGTTCGCGCTCAGTCGCATCCGTATACATTGAGACATGCCCACCACGCTCCAGCGGAAAGCGACGAACATGGATATGGCGTCCATCCTTCATTTCAAAATTTTCTTCGGACGCCGCACCCGCCTCAACCACGCGTTCCAGTTCCCGATGGGTCGCTTCTTCAACGTCCCCTTGACCAAACACACCCTGTTTGGCCAAGTGCCTGAGTAGGTCTGCCATATGCATTCCGGGACGAAGGTTTTTTGGAAAATACCAAAAATCGGCGCAACGTTTGCTCCAGACCACAAGGCGCTGATCAGCATTCCAAACCGCAAAGCCTTGATCAATCGTATCCATTGTTAATTGGATCAACATCGAATTTTGGGAAAGTTCGGCCGTTCGGTCACTAACCATACTCTGGAATCGAATATTCTGCAGTAACACGACATAAAAAATTAGCGCAACCAACAGGGTTAGAAATGACCCACCCGTGCTAACCAGGATCGCAAATTTATCGACCGGACCACCGAGATAATCTGGCATAATATCCCAGTGGAGATCCCAACGCGCCTGACCGCTGGTAATACGAATGACCTCAGTGACGGCAACGTTTTCTGGAGGTTCGGCTGTTCCAATGATTGGGATGAACGCGTTGACTGCGCGCGATTCACTATCACGTTCAATAAGCCGTACGTGGATACCGTTTGGCAGATAATCGGCGGAAAACAGGGAAAAGAACTCTGCCAGATTGAGGGTCGCAGCCATAATCCCCTTGCCATCCATAAGCTCAGTTGCAGTCGCAATGACCGCATGTTGATCGCCGTCTTTTCCCTTAAACGCCGGACCAAGGATTACATGCCCTGGCGTCTGACGCGCTGTGGTTACGGCCGTTCTAATTGCCGGATGGGTGGTAAGGTCAGTATTTTTCTGAAAAACGCCGTCCTCGTGCGACAACAGGCGAACTGCGAAACTTTCGAACACTTCCGGCGCCCGTGTATCCGGCGCGCCGACAACAGTCAAATTAGCCCCTTGTTGCTTCTCGTAAGCTAACCGATCCTTACGAAGCACACGTTGGGCATAAACAACAGAGTCAAAAACAACGTCCGGGTCCCATGCTTCAGCGTCGTCAATAAACCGAAAAAAACTATCCTGATCAGAATTTTTTCCACTACGGAATTGGCCGGAAATCGCCCGAAGATTGACTTCTGCCTTGGATATCCAAAACAGCACACTTTCCGTCATGCGTCGGGAATCGATTTTACCCTTGTTTACCCAATCGTTATAGGCGGCAACCCTGAGACGCTCTCCGGTCGAAATGGAGGTGCCGATACCAAGAACAATTAATGCGATAAGGGACGCGCCGACAACCAGCTTCCGCTTATCGATTCCCATTAACGAGTAGCTCCTTGGTTGCTAGGCGAGCACAAAATTCCGACTCCCAATCAAATATTTGATTTAATGATGAATGTCAGCCTAATACATACGGTCATAACCATAATCACAATCGCGTTTCAAAAACAACCGCAATTCCCGAAATTGGCTAAAACCGCGCAAATTTGTATTTGAAAATTGGCACCAAAAATGTGTGTGAGCCGCCGATGTTCAAGATTTTGCTTTAGCTAAACTTTCAACGGCAGCACCGATTCCGCCTTTGCCATACTTAATACCAAGCAGCGAGAAAGCTGTTTCGATTGATGCCAACGCACCAAGGATCATTGGCTCATTGCAATACCCCATATGCCCAATGCGAAACGCCTCACCATAAAGTTGCCCCAGGCCCTGCCCGATTGCCACGCCGAACTCGTCGCGAAGCAAATCTTGCAATGCATCAACATCAATCTGATCATTAACACGAACCGTGGTCACACCATTGGCCGCTTGCTCCGGAACCAGCGCATTCATCTCCATGGCACCAGCCTGGCTCCATACCGCAATCGCTGCACGGGTTGCTTCGGCCAACCTCTGATGGCGGATTGCCGCCGCATCCAGGGTTTCTTCAAGGATCATATCGATGGCCTCACGTAGGCCGAAAATCATATTGACCGGTCCCGTACCACAGTACCAGGTGTAATGAATGTCACCTCTACGCTTGCGCCAATCCCAGTAATTCCGCCCGATATCAGCTTTCTCTCCAACCGCCCGCGCCTTGTCATTGGCAGCCGTAAAACTCATGCCGGGCGGCATCATGATACCTTTTTGACACGCCGCGATGGTCACATCAACGCCCCAGTCATCCATACGAAAGTCAGTGGTGATCAATGAGGCAATGGTATCGACCATCAAAAGGGCCGGATGTCCGGCGGCATCAATGGCACGGCGAATGGCCGGAATATCACTAGTGATGGAACTTGCGGTATCAGTATGAACCATCAACACCGCCTTGATGTCATGGTTTTTATCGTCGCGTAATTTCTGCTCAATTTCCTGCGGGTCAAGGCCGCTTCGCCAGTCATTTTCAAGATAAATACTGTTGACGCCAAGACTTTCCGCCATCGACGCCCATCCCACCGAGAATTGTCCCGTTCCGGGAACCAACACCGTATCACCTGGCGATAAGGTGTTGGACAGGGCCGCTTCCCAGGCACCATGACCATTGGCCGAATAGATGAAGACTTCCGCTTCAGTACGGAACAGTTTTTTAAGGTCCTGGTGAACGCCAAGAGACAGATCCAGAAAGTCGGGCCCCGCATATTCCATTGCGGGACGGTTCATTGCGGCCTGGATACGTTCCGGGATGTTTGTCGGTCCCGGCGTCATCAAGAAATTCCATCCTCGGCGTACGCTCATGCGGTATTGTCTCCTCAAAGGTTGATCGCGGCGACGACGGCGTCACCGAATTGAGTGGTCGATTGCCCCCCACCCAGGTCAGGCGTGTGGTTTACCGGGTCTGACAGGGTTGCGTCCACCGCTTTTTCAAAATGCGCCGCTGCCGCGCACAGGTCATCACGCTTATGTTTGCGCCCCAACCAGTTCAGCAGCATCGCGCTGGAGATCATCAGCGCCGCCGGGTTGGCGGTACCCTTGCCGGCAATATCAGGTGCCGAGCCATGAGCCGCCTGGGCAATTCCATAATCATCGCCGACGTTAATCGAACCACCGAGCCCCAACCCGCCGGACAGTTCGGCCGCTTCATCGGACAAGATATCACCATACATATTGGTCGTCAGGATGACGTCAAAATCTGCCGGGCGCCTAATCAGATGGGCTGCCGCAGCGTCAACGATCAAGTCCTCAACTTCAATGTCGGGATACGCCTTGGCAACATCGCGCACACAGGACATAAACAAACCTTCAGTTATCTTCAGGACGTTTTCCTTGTGAACGACGCTAACCCTTTTTCTCCGCTGAGACGCCAGCTCAAAGGCTTGGCGGGCAATTCGAACCGAGCCCTTGCGGGTGATTTTACGAACACTCAAGGCGACGTCTTCGGTCGGCATAAACTCGCCCGACCCTAGAAACATATTTCGGTCAGCATAAAACCCTTCTGTGTTTTCACGCATGATCACCAAATCCATCGTCTTGATGATCGCAGGAATTCCGTCACGCGTACGGCTGGGTCGAATGTTGGCGTAAAGATCCAGTTCCTTACGCAACGTCGCTGACGGACTGACGCCGCCTTTGTCCTTGGCTGGATATTTATAGGTGCCGGTCGGCCCTAAAATCACCCCGTCACTCGCCCGGGCCCGCTCTAACGTTCCCGCCGAGAAGGTCGATCCCTCTTTCTCGTAAGCAGTAAAACCGATGTCACAGTGTTCAAATTTAAGGTTCAACGAAAATTTATCGTTGATCACCATCAACGCTGCGTCATTGGCGACAGCGATTTCTGGGCCAATGTCGTCACCCGGAAAAATGAGTATTTTCACGCTGAGGTTCTCTATTTATTCACTAGTTTTTGGGAACGTTCGGAAGTCAGTGGTGCCGTCACGCTCGACCTGAGCGACCAAATTCACTTCCCAGCTCAAATATTGCTTCATTGCGCCCTCGTCACCGTCATCCATGTCATAGGGTCGATACCATAGGTCTTCGGTGACATCGGCCATGTTGCTGAACCCGGTCTCAACAGGCATACCGGCGGCACGCCAAGCGTTTGTCCCCCCCTCAAGAACGACAACATGGCACCCTTTCAAAGCGTCATCTGTCGCCGTAATCCGCGCTAACACTCCATCGGGAGAGGTCAACACCAAGGTGTCGGATTGTGGGACCTTGTCCAGATTTTGTGGCATCCGCGAACGAATAGCAAACCATGATCCTGGAATGTGACCGTCATCGCGATATCGAAGACTGGTCGCCAGATCAATCACTGTAACGTCTTCGTTTTCCAACTTCGCCGATAACGCCGCTGGTGAGACCGTTTCAACATCACCTGATTTTAGACCGAGAACAGGCGGCTGATAGCCCCCCGTTTGCAGTTCACCGGCACCATTAAGGCCGCCGGCCAAAACGGCAACGTCCGACCAGCCTAATTGGATCAACCACGCTGCGGTCATCGTCGCGCGCACGCCGTCATCATCGACGAGGACCAGCCGCGCGCCATGCACGCCAACGTACTGATCCGTCGCCTGTACAAGCTGCCCACCCGGCGCGGAAATTGAGCCTGCCAAATGGCCCGCTTCAAATTCTTCCGGTGCGCGGACATCAAGAATAAAAATCGTGCGATCAGGGTCCGCCTGCCACGTCTGAACGGTCTCAAGGCCGGTTGTCTGCACACCAAATCGCTCAGCGACCGCGTGCGACCGCTTGATCGCAAGGGCGCGGGCGTTATCGCTGATCTTTGAATAACGACGGTGTTCACCATGATCCAATTCAAAACCGGCCAGATGCCACCCCATGGTACCGTTTTCCAGCGCGATGACCTTATTAGGAACACCCGCATTGATAAGAGATTGCGCACCAATAATGCTGCGCGTACGCCCGGCACAGTTGACAATCACGGTCGTTTCCGGATCAGGGGCCAGATCAGCCAGGCGATAGGCCAGTTCAGCTCCGGGAACGTTGATGGCCGTCGGAATGCTCATCATGTTGTATTCAGGCATCGGACGGCTATCGAGAATGATCATGTTTTCACCCGCCGCCATCATGCGATTAACGTCAGATGCCGATATATGGGGCGTTCCCGAACTGTGTTCGACAAATTCCCCGAATGCTTTGCTGGGAACGTTGACCCCGGAAAACAATTCAAACCCAGCGCGCTCCCAGGCATCGATTCCACCCTCAAGAATACTAATATCCGAATACCCAAATTCGGCCAGGCGTTCCGCTCCCTGATCGACCAAGGTTGTATCACTGCCTTTTTCACACAGGACGATGAGAACGTTTCGTCTGGGGACAAGCGCGGCAACGCGCAGTTCCAAGCGGCTTAGCGAAATACTCTTGGCAAATAGCAAATGGCGGTTGGCAAATAGTCCCTCTTCGCGAAGGTCGATCAAAGCCAGTTCCGATCCATCAACAATACGTGCACGCAGTTCTTTGGCAGAAATAAGATTGGGCAAGGGACGCACTTTCTTTCGGGAGCTTAAACGGGTTTGATATTCTGAGTCGCAGGAAAGACCTTGTAAGTATTGAGTTGACGATCATAGATCACACGCTCATGCAATTGTTCCAGGGCAAGTCCGTACATATGCAAATGCAGCGTCTGCTGGTCGCCGTTCGTATGGATCGAGTGGATGTCCTCAGGCATCAGAGTTGCGCCGTTGCCGTGGCTCAATGTTGCCTTACCAATGGTCTCAAGTTCACCTTCACCGGAAACCGAGCCATCATCTTTGCGGCGATAAAAAATATTATGTTCATCGCCATGCACACCAACGATCACCGCCCAGGTCGTATGATTGTGCGGCGGCACGCCCTTGCCCGGCAATGCCGTCGAGGCATAAAGAGCGAACCGGTGGTCATCATCTTCAGCCAAACGATACAAAGCATCAAGGCCATCCGTTTGTGGGTCAACGGGAAAGTGTTCTAACGGAAACAAAGATTTGTCTTCGGCCAAATCCAGCATCACGGACTTGATATCGCCCAATGCCTCAGGTGTAACGCCCATGGTTTTTTCGATTTTTCGAATTTGATCAATAGTTTGGCTGATACGGCGGTCACGTTCGGCGCGGATATCCATGGAAATTCCTATTTTTACAGTTGAACAATCATCCACCCAGGACGGCGCTTATTGTATACAGTTTATGTTGGTCGATCCAAGGAGAGATAAACCGGAATCAGAAACACCCTAGGCCTAATTTAACCGGCGCCATCGCCTGAACCTCGGCATCAACCACATGGTGCCGCCAGTCAGGCCAAAAACGATCAGCGCGATGCTGACCATATCCGCCCAAAATGTGCCTAGTGCCCCACCTAACCAGCCTGTTTGGTGGAGGTCCTTAAATACTCGCCCCCAATACAATTTATGGTGGAGCAACTGCCCGTCCGGTGAAAATGTCCAACGGTAATATCGGGTTTTGATATAATGGTGCCCTGTTGGGATAGAGAGAACAATTAGGCCACCTTTTTTCCTGACTAAATAGCTTGGCCTGCCGCTATAGTTTTTCTGCCATATTTTTTTAACCGGCTGATCTGGCCAGACAGCGCTTGCCAGTTCGAGGGCGGTAGTCTCGGTAATCGGAACCAAGGGGTGAAAGTCGTCAAATTGACTTTCCGAATATTTCTGCGACGGGAACAGCGACAACACCGCCTTTGAGTGGTTCATATAAATCCCGGTAAGCCCCATGATTATGACCCAGGGCAGGATGAGAATACCGACCCAACCATGCACCGACCGCACTATTCTCAAAAATTCGTTTTTTGATTTAGTAGACATCGGTATTTTGCCCTCGGTATTCCCTGCTTGTTTCTGCGCCATTTACCACACCAATTGTGATGATGATGGAATTGCTGAGGACCCCATCAGTTTCCGTCAGGATCCGTCTGCGGCGTATTTTCTCTCAGCGGCGTAATAATCCGGGAAGCCAACAATGTCCTGCAAATGGGCGAAGGTGGCGAGCGCGACCGGGGACTGACCGGTGCCGAGCTGGGCCAGGGTATCTTCCATGGCTTTAATAGCCGCCAGGATCAAGGTTACCGGGAAGATGGCAATTTTATAACCGATGTCTTCCAGCTGTTGGGAGGTCAGATAGGGAGTTTTGCCTTGCTCGACCATATTGGCCATTTTGGGGCCGGAGACATCCCGGCAATATCTATGCATCTCCTCTTGATCTTTGGGGGCTTCCATAAAAGTGATATCCGCACCCAGATCGCGAAACATCTTGCAGCGATCGATCGCTTCATCAAGTCCGTCCGTCGCATTGGCATCGGTTCGTGCCATGATTAAGATTTCAGCGCCTTCTTCACGGGCGTCGACGGCGGCGCGAATACGGTTTGCGGCGTCAAGGCGGCTGACGATCTGTTTTCCCTGGGTGTGACCACAACGTTTAGGGGCCACTTGGTCTTCGATCATAATGCACGCAAATCCAGCATTGCCATACCCTCGAACTGTACGCTTGACGTTAATGGCGTTGCCGTACCCGGTGTCGCCATCGCCGATCACCGGGATTGACACCGCCTCACATATGTTACGGCCTTGATCCAGCATTTCACTGTAAGAAATCAGGCCGGTGTCCGGCACACCCAGTCGCGCGGCAGAAACGGCAAAGCCACTCATGAAGGCCGCCTCTAGCCCGGCCCGCTCGATCAATTTGGCGGACATGGCGTCATAACACCCCGGCATGGTAATCAGACCCGGAGCGTTCAGGAGGGCTTGAAGTTTTTCATCTGGGCGCATGGTGGGACCTCGTCTAACTGCAGGAAGACAGAATTATGCACATAAAAACCGTATCTCCAATCACTGGTTCAGTGTATTTATTGCATAGCTGTTCGATCAATAATCTGGAGGTCCCCATGACGTGGCTTGAAGGCGAATGCGCCAACCCGGTCCCCGCTGGCAAAAGGCTTGCCGAGCGCCTGAAACAGCCGGAGATTTTGCGTACCCCAGGGGCGCACAACGGGCTTGCTGGTCTGCTTGCCAAACGTGCCGGGTTTGAGGCGCTCTACGTTTCAGGGGCCGGGATCTCAGCCAGTATGGGCCTGCCCGATCTTGGTGTCATGACGCTGGAAGATCTCTGTTTTGCTGTTCGCACGATATTTCGCGCGACGGACCTACCGCTGATCGTTGATGCCGATACCGGGTATGGCGAGGCCCTTAATGTCATGCGGACGGTGCGTGAACTGGAAATGGCTGGTGCCGCCGCCATGCAAATCGAAGACCAGAAATTGCCAAAAAAATGCGGCCACCTAAACGATAAGCAATTGGTCAGCGCCGACGAAATGGCCCTAAAAGTCGCCGCCGCAGTCAAAGCCCGCACCCACCTGCAAATCATCGCCCGCACCGACTCCTTGGCATCGGAAGGTATGCCCGCCGCTATCATCCGGGCCCGCACCTATGTTGCCGCCGGCGCCGATATTGTGTTTGCCGACGGCTTGACGTCGGAAGATGATTTCCGCGCTTTTGCGGCTGGAGTCGGCGCACCGGCGCTTGCCAATATGACTGAATTTGGCCGCACCCCCCATTTCACGGGTCAGAAATTTCAGGAAATGGGGTTCAAAATTGTCATTTGGCCGGTGTCGCAGCTTCGCGTTGCGCTTAAGGCGATGGAAACGCTATACGGCACGATCAATCGCGACGATGCCACCAAAGCATGCGAACCCGACATGCTGACCCGCGCCGAGTTATATGATCGGATTAACTATTTCGACTATGAAGAACTGGACGCATCAATCGTCAAGACTGTCATACCGGAAGCGATCGAATAACCCGCGCTAGTCAGCACGCTTGCGACCCTCACCCATAGCGTGGCGTCTTTCCCGGCGTTTACGTAAATCGACGAGCGGCGGACAGAGATGATCGTCGTGATAATTGCGCTGACAATTCAGACAATAAATACATTCGTGAACATCGATATGGCCGTTCGGATGGATCGCCTGAACAGGGCAGCTCAACGCGCAGACATCGCATTGTGTTCCACATTGGTGACGACGTTTCAGCCAGTCGAACATTCGGTTGTTGGCAGGAATGGCCAGGGCCGCACCAAGCGGACACAGGTAACGGCAGAAGAATCGGTTGACGAATAATCCGGCAATCAGCAGGATCACCGCATAAACAACAAACGGCCATGCGCGTATAAATTTCAGGGCAATGACGGTTTTGAACGGTTCCACCTCGATAACCTGCCCCGCCAAACCGAGCGACCCCAGTGACAGGGCAAACAGGCCCAGGAAAACAACATACTTAATCGCCCATAGACGTTCATTGACGGCAAAGGGTAGTGCATATTGGGGAATTTTTAGTCGCGTCGCGATCCGGTTCAACAATTCCTGCAGCGCGCCAAACGGGCAAAGCCAGCCACAAAAAACGCCTCGCCCCCAAAACAGAAGCGCCAAGGCAACAAACCCCCAAAGCAAAAATATCAAGGGTTCAAGTAGAAAGAAATCCCAACGAAACTCGGTCAGTAACGCGCTAACGAAGGTCAGGATATTGATAACAGATAATTGTGCTGCGGTAATCCATCCGATAAATATCAGCGTAAAAGCAAGAAATCCCAGACGAAATAAGTCGACCTGTTTACGGTAATGCACCAACCAATCTTGAAACACCAAAAGAACAAGAAGACCCTCAAGCGCAACGCTCAGGACAATCACTTCGACCTGCATGTCGGCCCAGCGCACCTGCCAAAGCGGCATGTCAGGATCGCGGACATCGAGACCAGTTCGCCGGTCAGGTGGCTGGCGAACAAACTGATCGGGGAGATTATAACTCAAAGAAAACCCGGCATAGCGTTTTCCCTCGGTCTCCGATACGTCTTCAACCAGCAGCTCGAGCCGCCACGGTTGCAGCGGATCAAACCCGGTTGTGGCGGGGATATAGAAGAGACTTATTTCACGCAGTTTAGGCGCATCACTGGTGGTCAGTTTGACCGCTGAACGGTGCATTTCCTTCTTCAAACGAATGGTGTTTTCACCCTGCACCAGCTGTAGGCGCTCAAAAACCCCACTCTGGCGATAGGCGTATCCGCGAAAGGAATAAAACCCGTTTGACGCGACAAACACGGGGTGCGTTCCAGGCTCAAGGGCGGAGATCATTTGGTTATAGTGAGAAAAACCAAGCAGGTTCTGACCAATCCCTGCTGGGGTGGCGAGGCCTGCGTATAGGTCAATGAACAATTTATCTGCGCCTTCGACCTTGTTGTCTCGCGAAAGCGCGCTGGCGACTTGACCACGGGAAAGGCGCAGTTCTCTGATCGCACCAATCTCCAAAAGGCGTTGCCAGTTTGCCGATTCAAATTTTTCCAGCTCAAGCTCGCCGTGATCACTTCGCGTAGTGCCAATAATTCCGCGCGACCGGGCGATCAGGCGCCCGGCGCGCATGATGCTATCGGCAAAGACGTGCGACGTGATCGACGCGCCAGAGACCATATCAACTTCGGTCTCACCTTTACCGGCACTCGCACCGACGCGAACCCGCTGGCGGACATCGACGTTGGAAAATTGATCAATAAAATCGTCAAGTTTGGATTCTGCAATGCCCAGTATCAGAATCGGTTCTTCATGTTTATAGACGACAGCGCCGGTGATTTTTCCAGCAAGATTGAGACCCGCCAGTATTTTTACGGGTTTACCCGAAAACCCTGCGGATTTGACTACATCAGACGTCAAATAAAGATAGCCGACCAACCGATGGTTACGAAACACCGGCGCCGCAGACGGGTCGCCTTCAACATCACCGACATGATCGGCGCCCGGGAAAATATCCGTTAGGGCATGGGCGTTGATGGCACCACGTAAATCATCAGACGCACGGGCAGGCATCATGACGATGAGCATAAGCGCAAAAGTGGCGAACCCGATCATAAATCCGACGCTATCCGCCCGACCAGTCATCACCTTTTGATATGCCAGTTTCACACCCTCCCCTGGAAAAATGCCCACATCAGCCACAAAACGCCAACCGTTAATTAAAACAACTCCGCGCAAGGCCACCTGACAAAAGTCAATTCGTCCCCGAGGCGTTTGTGTTTTTATATTTTGGGTGCGTCTCGGGGAAGGGTGGCTCACTAAATTGATCAATCAACACCATTTATACTTGGCTGCCGAATTACGCATATTTGGCTCAACGGGAGATGTCTTCATGAGAAAAACTGTTTTTAGCCGGTCTGTGCCGGTTGTCGCCGCATTTACGGCAATTACACTATCAATATTTTCCGCTGATGCGGCGCAGAAAGCCGACCCAAACCAGCTTAAAAAACATGAAACCACACCGAGCCAACAGTACAAGCCCAGCCTTGATGTGCTTAAAGGGGCTGATCAACCCGGGGCAAAACCCGGTGTACCGGTTTTGACGACAGAAGAGTTTGCAAAAGCCAACAAGATCTATTTTGAACGTTGTGCCGGATGTCACGGCGTTCTGCGCAAGGGCGCCACAGGTAAGCCCCTGACGCCAAAGATCACTAAAGAACTCGGGTTCGATTACCTGCAAACCTTTATCACGTATGGCTCTCCTGCGGGGATGCCAAATTGGGGAACGTCCGGCATCTTGTCGAAAGACGATATCAATCTAATGGCCCGTTACCTTCTGAATGACCCGGCGGTTCCACCGGAATTTGGCATGGCGGAAATGAAAAAAACGTGGAAGGTTCTGATCAAGCCGGAAGACCGTCCCAAGAAAAAAATGAATGACTGGGACATCGACAACTTGTTCTCGGTGACCCTGCGTGACGCCGGTGAAATCGCGCTGATTGATGGCACTTCTTACGAAATCAAGAAAATCATCAGAACCGGGTACGCCGTCCACATCAGTCGAATTTCAGCCAGTGGTCGTTATTTGATGGTCATTGGCCGCGACGCTTTGATCAATATGATTGATCTTTGGATGAAAGACCCGGCAACCGTAGCCTCAGTCAAAATCGGCATGGAAGCCCGCTCTGTCGAAACATCCAAATTCAAAGGGTGGAAGGACAAATACGCGATAGCCGGGGCCTATTGGCCACCGCAATTTGTGATCATGGACGGCAACACCCTAGAGCCGAAAAAAATCGTTTCCACCCGTGGCATGACGGTCGACACCCAAGAGTATCATCCAGAACCGCGCGTCGCTGCGATCATCAGTTCCCATTTCAAGCCGGAATTCATTGTTAACGTCAAGGAAACTGGAAAAATCCTGATGGTCAACTATGAGGATATCGACAACCTCAAGATCACGTCGATCAACGTCGAACGGTTCCTCCACGATGGCGGGCTCGATTCAACCGGGCGATATTTCATGGTTGCCGCTAACGCCAGAAACACCATCGGCGTCATCGATACCAAGGAAGGAAAACTGACCGCTCTGATTACTGAAGAAGATGGTATCGGGGCAACGCCCCACCCCGGACGTGGCGCCAACTTCATTCACCCGAAATTTGGTCCAGTCTGGGCGACCAGCCATTTGGGAGACGAAACCGTAGCCCTGATCGGCACCGACCCGATAGGTCATCCCGACCAGGCCTGGAAAGTCGTTCAATCCTTGGAAGCTCAGGGTGGCGGATCATTATTTGTTAAAACTCATCCGAAGTCGAAAAATCTTTGGGTCGACAGTCCATTGAACCCGGAAGCGGAAGTCGCCTCCTCTGTCGCGGTCTTCGACACAACCAACCTCGACAAACCCTATCAAGTCCTTCCAATCGGTGAATGGTCCGGCATCAGTGAGGGGGTCAGGCGCGTTGTACAGGGTGAATACAACAAGGCCGGCACGGAAGTCTGGTTCTCGGTCTGGAATGGCAAAGACCAGGAATCGGCCATCGTCGTCGTCGATGATAAAACACGTAAACTCAAAAAAGTGATCAAAGACAAACGCCTGATTACGCCAACCGGTAAGTTCAACGTCTACAATACCAGGGAAGATGTTTACTGATCTTTACCCAAACCCACCTCGGCGGGCGGTTCCTGATCGGGACCGCCCATTTTTTATGTCTGGTTCTTGAAGTACAAAGCCTTCAAAAACGCAATTACAGCGTCGAGACATCTTGCAGCTCCCCTGAGATCAGTTAGGCTGGTTCACTCCTGACACTTGGTTTGTGAGCGCATCATGTCAACAGCAATTTCATCACCAAATGATACCGTCACAGTTAAGGTCAGTGACGGCGTTTGTTGGGTCCGCCTTAACCGGCCTAAATCATTAAATGCCATCAATTCCGAACTGGTCGCGGCCCTCGCCCACATCACAGCCGCACTTAAAGATAACACCAAGGTCCGCGCCGTGGTCTTGCAAGGCGAGGGCGATCACTTCATGGCTGGTGGTGACATTAAAAAATTCGAGGCCATGTTGGCAGAAACGTCCAACAAGGCCGAATTGCAGTCCCAGTTCTCCAGCCTTATTGACGACGTGCACGAGGTCATTCTTAACATGAGGGCGCTTGATCAACCGATCCTGGCGAGCGTCAAAGGTGCCGTCGCCGGCGCTGGCGTCAGCATGATGTTAGCGTGTGATCTGGTGATCGCGGCTGATGATGCATTTTTCACACTTGCCTATTGCCATCTTGGCGTCAGTCCGGATGGGGGATCAACCTATCATCTGCCGCGTATGGTCGGTCTCAAGCGGGCCTTTGAAATTGCCCTTTTGGGTGATCGCTTTGATGCAAATACAGCCGAACACTGGGGCCTTATTAACCGGGTGGTCCCCGCCACCGACTTGGCAAACGAAACCTTGAGCCTTGCGACCCGTCTCGCCAACGGCCCAAGCCATGCCCATGCCCATGCAAAACGCTTGTTGAACCGATCCCTACACAATTCCATCGAAACCCAATTGGACGATGAATCCGTGTCATTCGCCGATTGCACAACGACAAATGATTTCCGTGAAGGTGTCAGCGCGTTCATCGGCAAGCGCCCGCCTGAATTCAACGGATCTTGAGCCTGATGCAACAAGGAGCACATGATGAGCAAAACACTTGAAGGCAAAGTCGCCATCGTTACTGGGGCAGCGAGGAATATTGGTAAAACCACGGCGCTTAAGCTGGCCGCAAGTGGTGCAGCGATTGTTGTCAATGCGGTGCAGGACGGCGAGGCGGCGGAAAATGTTGCCGCAGGAATACGGGCCGAGGGTGGGCAGGCCATCGCCCATATCGCCAATGTTACTGACGAAGACGCCGTTAGCAAAATGATTGAGACCACGGTCGACGCCTTTGGGCGCATTGATATTTTGGTCAGCAACGCCTCTATTCGCGGTCAGGTGCCAATTACGGAAATGAGCTTGCAGCAATGGAAGGAAGTGTTGTCCGTTCCCTTGGATGGTGCCTTCCTGTGCGCCCGTGCGTGCGTTCCCCATATGGAAAACGCGGGTGGTGGGCGGATCATCACCTTGGGCGGCATTTCCGCCTACATTGCAACGGCGAACCGGGCGCACGTTCTGGCGGCCAAGGCCGGACTGGTTGGCTTGACCCGGGGACTGGCGGTTGAACTGGCACCGCTGGGAATTACCTGCAATGTCGTCTCACCCGGCCACATCGATACCGAACGCCCGGCATCCGCTGGCGAACGCCCACCGATGAAGACACCACCACCAGTCAACCGCTTTGGCACACCCGACGAAATTGCAGGAATGATTCATTACCTCTGCCAACCTGAAGCCGCCTATATTACGGGTCAGACCTTACACGTGAACGGCGGCATGTATATGGGGGTCTAGAACCCGATCAGACACTTATGCCGCCGGTATCCGCCACTCCACGTCCGGGTCAAGCGGGTAGATCGGACGTTTTAGCCCTGTGAACTCAAAATTACTAAGCACGGGTGACGTCAGGCCGGGCACATCAACTTCAAAAACGCGGTCAGGCGTGAAGTACTCGTCATAACCGGCGCGGAAATGACCGCGCGATTTGACAACCACCGAGCGGGCGTCGGCGATATCAAGACCGAACATTTCCAGCCAAACAGGATCTGCCCCTTGTTTACGCATTGACCCGACAACAACTTTAACACCGCCAATTTGCAACAGAGCCGACGGACCAAGATTTAAGCCACGCCCGGCCCAAATCCCGCGCCGACCGACGCACTTGCCATCATGCAGTGCCAAAACATCCACTGATGTTGCCAGATGTTTTGAATAGTCGCTTTCACAATCTTCATTCAATATGGCGTCGAAGCATGCGCCTTCCCCCGCTTGATGGGCCTTGGCGGCAAGGGCCGGGTCAATAAAGTTCGAGAAGTATACCCCGTCCGCGCCGGCGTCGAGTAGGCCCTGCAAAATCCAAGTGGTATTGCCTCGTCCCCCACCACCGGGGTTGTCGGCGACGTCAGCAAAAATTTGCGCCGGACGGGCCGGGTCAGTGCCGTTCGCCACCATCATCGCCACCGCCTCGTCAAGCGGTGTCAGATTGATTTGAAAACGGTCACGATCCTGCCAGCCCAGGTTGGCGATATCGGTGCAAAGTTGCGTTGCCTGATCCAAGTCATCCCGTGCGGTGACGATCACCGCAATTCCGTTCATCGGCGTATCCCCGTAAACGAAACCGGCAACGACCGAGACATTGGCGATGGCGTCGGACGTATGGGCTTGCCCATAGTTGATCAGATCGGCGTAGGGTCCCACGGCCGTTAGTAGGGTCACTGAGGGTGCCACCAAGGGAAGTCGGATGAACGCCGTTTGAGGGCGCATACCCTTCCACATTTCGATCATTAGCTCGGCGGCCTCGACCGCCCGTTCCTTTTGATCGACGTGGGGATTGGTTCGGTAGGCGATCAAAACATCCGTATTGTCCACCATCTTTTCGGAAATATTGGCATGTAGATCAAGGGTCGCCAGGATCGGAACATCCGGGCCGACAACACCGCGCACCATCTCAAACAAGTCACCGTCAGGATCGTAACGATCCGTGCCGGTCATTGCCCCGTGTTCGGCGATGTAGACACCGTGCAAAGGCATGGCGGCGAGAAGACGTTGCTTCATTTCGTTTTTGGTTTTCTCGAAAAACGATTGATCCACCGGCCCCCCCGGTTCGGCGGCGGTCACAACGATGGGCATTGGTTGCCACGCAATCGCCGATCGGTCCAAAGCGTCATGGAAGGCTGGAATTTCTATCGGCAGGCTCGCGTTGGCTTTGGCAATATCATCGAGTATTTCATCACCGGAAAAATAACAAAGCGAGCGAAACGCCTGTTCGTCAGACACCGGAGCGAAGGTGTTGCTTTCCAGCATGAAGCCCATCAAGGCGACCCGCTTTTTATCTGTCATGACCATCTCCAAAAACACGAATGCGGGCAATATCGCCCGCATTCATCTGCCTATCTCAAGAGTTACTGAGAACGCAATTTCGGATCCAGCGTATCGCGAACGGCATCGCCGAACAGATTAAATCCAAAGACTGCCAGACTGATGGCAATTCCGGGCCAGATCGCGACCCAAGGTGCACTTTCGGCATACTCTTCTGCCCCGCCCTGCAACATCAAGCCCCACGCCGCTGTCGGTTCCTGAACGCCGAGACCAAGGTAAGACAGTGACGCCTCCAACAAAATAGCCTGTCCGAGGAAGGACGTCGCCATGATCAGGAACGGAGCCATGACATTGGGCACCATGTGGCGCAGAATGATCCGTGTGTGACTGAAGCCAAGTGCCCGTGCTGCGTCAATATAGGGAATTTCACGGATCGCCAGCGCGTTGGAGCGGACCACCCGAGCACACTGTGGAACGAAGGGAATGGTAATCGCAATAATAACGTTTTCGGCTCCAGGCCCCAAGGTGGCGACAACCGCCAGCGCCAGAATAATCAACGGGAAGGCCATAATAACGTCAACGACGCGCTGGATGACCAAATCGATCACACCGCCGAAATAAGCACTGGCGACGCCGAGAACGAGGCCCAATGTTGAGCCGATGATTGCACAGGTAAACCCAACAAAAAGTGCGGTCCGCGCGCCAAAGATAATCCGCGTCAGCAAATCCCGACCAAACTGGTCGGTGCCCAGGAAAAACATTTCGCCGGGGGCCGTGAGCATGAATTCCAGATTGTTTTCTTCGGGATCAATCGTCGTAATCAAATCGGCAAAAACGGCCATCAGTATCATGACAATCACAATACCGGCACCGAAGACGCCCAAGGGCTGCTTGCGGAACATCGTCGATATCGCTGACAATACCGACGATTTACTCGATAGGTCTTCGAATTCGGCTTCAACCTGAACTTCGGAAACGGTGGTCATGGTTTGTTTCCCTTAACTGTAACGAATGCGGGGGTCGAGCCACGCATACAATATATCGACGAGAAAGTTAGTGATCACAAAAATTACGACCACCAGCATCACCAACTGCTGGGTCATGTTAAAATCCTGTGCGCCAACGGATTCGACAAATAGCCGACCGAGGCCATTCAGGTTAAACACTTGCTCAGTAACCACCAGGCCGCCCATCAGAAATGCAAATTCGATGGCGATAATTGTAACCACGGGCAATAACGCGTTCTTGAGCGCGTGTCGGTTGATGATGATTTTTTCGGCCAATCCTTTGGCCCGCGCTGTACGGACATAATCCTCACGAAGGACTTCCAGCAGCGCCGAGCGCGTCATACGCGTCGCAACGGCTGAATATCGATACCCGGTCGCCACGGCGGGCCATATCAATTGAGAGATATTCCAAACCGGGTCTTCCCATATCGGCTTAAATTGAATGGGTGGCATCCACGGTTCGCCGAACAGCTCTTGAGTACCGATCAATAGCCCTAAAATAATCAAAATTCCTAACCAAAATGATGGCATGGCGATTCCGGCGATGGAAAAACCGCGCACAAGATAATCAATCCACGTGTTTTGTTTGACCGCAGAAATGATACCAAAGGGAATAGCGATCAGGATCGCCACCAATGTCGCCATAATTGCAACTTGAAGAGACAGATGGAAGCGCAGGCCAATTTCATGAGTGATCGGCGCTCCAGTCCACATGGAATTACCAAGATCAAATGTAAAGTAACCCCAGATAAACTGACCAAACTGTACGATCATCGGCTGATCGAGCCCAAGATCTTTTCGGCACAACGCAATTTCCACGGGGTCTGCATACAGCCCGGTCCCTGCCAGCCTGATTTCACATACGTCGCCCGGGACAAGCCGCAGTAGGAAAAAAACCAAAACCGCCGCGCCGAGCAATGTCGGAATGAGCAAAACGAAGCGTTTGAACAAATATTTGATCATGGATAATTACCCGGGGCACTCAAAATATTAAGAACGATGTCCGCCCACTCACCACACTTAAGGTGAATGGGCGGACAATGCAGTTCGCCTATGACTTACAAATCAAGCCAGACGTTATCGAGATGCTGATTTAGATAGTGACTAGGTGCAATTTTCCAGCCCTTCATATAGCTACGATGAGGGTTGATCTTGTACCACCACAACGAAATCAACAGATGCGCCTGATCTGAAAGCGCACGGGTTTCGTACTTACGAATAAGACGCCGCTGTTCGGCGACATCACCTGATTTGAGGATACTGGTATAGATATCTTCAAGCGGTTGATCGGTATATGAACCATAATTGTTGCCAGCAGAACCAAGGAACTTGGTAATGTCAGCAATCGGGTTAATAACCGACTGACAGTTGAAGTCCAGCGACACATCGAAAGTCTTCTTTTTACGCAGGACGTCATAGAATACCGGCGTCGGATTAACCTGCTGGTCAACTTTCATCCCGGTTTTTTTCCACTGATCGATCATCCAGGTTCCAACGATCTTATAGGGCTGGTCGACGCCACGATTGTGCAACGTGAACTTCAACCCAGGGACACCCGCTTCCTTAAGCAGTTTTTGGGCTTCTGCACGAGCTGCTTTGATATCGGTGCCATAGCCTTTCAGCTTAACCAATTCTTCCTTGGTCGCCGCTAAGGCGTGACTTGGGAAGACGACACCGCCGACGGTTTTAACAATGGCGATCTTCGACAGGTATTTTGAACCCGACCAGCGATCAAGGCCAAGCGTCAACGCTTGACGAACACGGGCGTCATCGAACGGTTTTTTCTTTTGGTTCGGCGTTGCCAGCAGCACACAGTTCCAGTCGCTTTCCTGCACGGTGATTTTATCACCAAGGGCTTTGACAAGATCGTCACGGGCTTTTGGCGGGAACCCACGGAATTCAGCCGCCGCGCGGTTACCGCGAATGGCCTGAATACTCAACGCCATCTTGGCGGAGGTAATCGCCTTGAAGCCGTCCAGATAAGGTTTGCCCTTATGATGATAATCTGGGTTTTTGACGCCTGACAGGAACGCGCCTCTCTGGTGTTCAACAAACTTGAAGGCACCGCTGCCATTAATGTGCGATTTGTGCCACGTGTAACCGTGTGCATCCAAATCCTTCTTCGAATAAATGAAGTTGAACGGGGTCGCCAACGCCGGGATGAAACTGCCCGTCGGGAACGCCAGTTTAAAGATGACGGTGTTCGCATCGGGCGTGGTTACGGATTCCACAGCCTTGAAAAACGACTTACGCGCGCTGGCAACACCTTCTGGCGGGAAGATGATCTTGTCGTAGGTGGCTTTAATATCCGCCGATGTCAGCGGCGTACCGTCATGGAACTTAACACCAGATAAAATCTTAAAGGTGTATTTGGTGCCGCCCTCGGTTGGCTTCGGCACGTCTCCGACGCATAAATCACAGACAAAATCGCTTGGGTCAGATGGATTGTCAGGATTAACGCGGATCAGAAGGCTATAAAACGGGCGAACGCGATGGACCATCGCATAGGTCGTTTCGATATGGCCGTCATAACTGGGCGCTTTACCCGGAACAACAAAATTAAGCGTTCCTCCGTATTTAGGCGTCTCTGCCTTAACGGCACCGCTCGCACCGAGGGCCAGACCGGCCCCAACTGCCAGAGACACCGCCAATTTGGTATAGGTGTTACTCATTTTCTCTCTCCTTCCCAGTGTTAAAGGAACCTCCCAAGTTCCTTAATTCATGTGTCACCCTTAGTACTGGCGATCACACCTCCGTACAGGCCACCCAATGGCCCGGCTTAACTTCTCTAAATTCCGGCGCATTTTGACTGCAACGGGCAACCGCTTTTTCACAGCGCGGGTGAAATACGCATCCGCTAGGCGGGTTCATTGGGCTTGGAATTTCACCCTTAACAATTTTGTGTGCCCGATCATTTTCCAAATCGGGATCCGGAATTGGCACCGCTTCAAGTAAAGCCTGCGTATAGGGATGCAGTGGATTATCGTAAAGTTCGTCACAACTTGCCAGCTCGACCATATTACCAAGATACATCACCGCGACGCGGTGACAAATGTGGCGAACAACACTCAAATCGTGGGATATAAACAGATACGTAAGACCAAATTCCTCACGCAGGTCTTCCAGCAGGTTGATCACCTGCGCCTGAATCGACACATCCAACGCCGACACGGCCTCATCACAAATAATAAATTCAGGGTCCATGGCGAGAGCTCGGGCAATGCCGACCCGCTGACGCTGACCACCTGACATTTCATGGGGGTAACGTTCGGCAAAATTGGTCTTCAGTCCACATTTCGTCAGTAATTCCAGCACACGCGTACGGCGTGCAGTAGCATCCGGAATGATGCCGTGAACTTTCATTGGTTCCGCAATAATTTCACCAATGGTCATCCGTGGGTTCAGGGAACTGAACGGGTCTTGAAAAATAATTTGAATTTTCTGGCGATATTCAATCAACGCTTTCGAATCCAATTTTGTCAGATCCGTGCCTTCATACAGAATTTCACCGTCCGTCGATTGCTCCAGCTGTAGAATGCAGCGCCCGGTCGTGGTCTTTCCACATCCTGATTCGCCAACAAGCCCAAGAGTTTCACCTTTTTTGATCTGAAAGCTGATGCCGTTGACCGCCTTAACAGTGGCAACCTCGGTATGAATAAACACCCCCTCCGTCACCGGGAAAAACATTTTCAGATCTTTAACATCAACTAGAATTTCTTCGGAATGTTGACCGCGGAATTGGGCATCATCACGAGGAGCGCTATCAGGAGCCGTCATGATGCTTTCTCCACGAGATTATCAACTTCCCAACACGCCACAGATTGACTGCCGCCAAGGTTTTCCAACGGCGGATAGCTTTCCGCACACTTGGCCGTGGCAAACTGACAGCGCGGGCGGAAGGCGCAGCCATTATCAAGCATCGACAAATCTGGTGGCTGTCCATCAACCGGATCGAGTTTGGCCTGACGGGCCTGATCCATACGGGGAACAGATTTCAACAGGGCCAATGTGTAGGGATGTTTGGGATTATAGTAGATATCACGCGCTGTCCCTGACTCGATAATGCGCCCCGCATACATGACATTGACCCGGTCTGAATAGCGGGCAACAACACCAAGGTTATGGGTGATGATAATCATCGCTACGCCAAGTCGCTTGGTCAGATCTTTCATCAGTTCCAGAATTTGCGCCTGAATAGTCACGTCAAGGGCCGTTGTCGGCTCGTCGGCGATGATCAGTTTTGGCGAGCAGGATAACGCCATGGCGATAACCACGCGCTGTCGCATGCCGCCAGACAAATGGTGCGGGTATTGCTCAAGTCGCCGCTCTGGCTCAGAAATCCCAACCATTCCCAGCAATTCGATTGCCCGCGCATTCGCCGCCTCATCGGAAATATCGGTATGGGCCTTCAAAGTCTCCGTCAGTTGAAGGCCGATGGTCAATACCGGGTTCAGTGACGTCATTGGCTCCTGAAAAATCATGCCAATGTCTTTGCCACGAATTTCGCGAACACCTTGTTCCTCCAACTCCAATAGCTCCTTGCCATCAAAGCGGATAGACCCACCAATTATTTTGCCTGGCGGCCAAGGAATCAGCCGCAAAATAGACATCGCTGTTACTGATTTCCCACACCCCGATTCACCGACGACGGCAACCGTTTCGCCTTCATCAACGGTGTATGACACACCGTCGACAGCCTTAACGACCCCTGCCGAAGTGAAAAAATGGGTCTGAAGGTCAGTGATCTCCAGAAGAGTAGCCAAAGTCATCCCCCTGTTTCGGGACTATTATATTAATTATCCCTGACGGTAGAGTTCCAAAATCTTCCTGTCAATTGAGAACCTCTAAGTATTGTATACAATTTTGATCAATATTATAAGATGGGGCAGATTCCTGTCCCAATTCTCAAACATGTGGCGATCTTCTGACATAATTACTATTTTTAGGCGTGAATTTTAAGTTTTTTCTAATCAAAAAAAATCTATGGATTCGAAAACCACCGGAATTGGTGCCGCTAATTTGACTGAAACTTCGCAAAATGGATTGACGAAACCTCACACTCCCCTCTCCATTCAATCAAAACATGAACCCATTAACCACGCGCATACAAAGGAGATTTAAAAAATGTCGAAAGAAAAATTTGAATTGGGATTAAAGTGCCGGAAGGACGTCTTGGGCGAAGCCTATGTGGAGGCATCGCTTGCCAAAGCAGATGATTTCAATCGCGATTTTCAGGAAATGATCACTGAATATTGCTGGGGCGGCACTTGGGGCCGAGATGCCCTGAGCAAACAACAACGCAGTATCCTAAATTTGGGCATGCTGGCCGCATTAAATCGTGGACATGAATTCAAGCTTCATTTCAAAGGTGCTATCACCAATGGCCTGAGCCTTGAAGAACTGCGGGAAATTCTGATTCAAATTACCGTTTATTGCGGTGCTCCGGCCGGCGTCGAATCCTTTCGCCTTGCCCGCGAGGTTCTTGACGCAGAAGGAATCGACGCGTCAGAAATGGATAGTGGAGAAAACTAATGCCAAATACCGTTGGGTTTATCGGCCTTGGCCAAATGGGGCAGCCGATGGCGGCGAACATCGCCGCCGGTGGTGCCAGACTGGTGGTTTTTGACAAAGCGGGTACGGCAGAACGTGCGCCAGAGGGTGCCACATCCGCCGCGTCGTTGGCAGATGTGGTCGCCGTCGCTGAAACCATATTTTTATCTCTGCCAGACGGCCCTGTATCCCTGGCCGTGGCCCGTGAAATTGCGACGATTTCCCCGCGTGCGACGACTTTGGTTGTCGATCTGTCTACCATCGGCCCTGACGCGGCCCGAGACGCCGCTGAAATTTTAAGCGGTGCAGGCATAGGCTATGCGGACGCCCCCGTCAGCGGCGGCGCCGCCGGCGCGAAATCGGGCACCATTACCGTTATGTGGGCCGGCTCAGGAGCCGAAATGACCCGCCACCAAGATATTCTAAACTCATTTTCCAAAAACCAATTCCACGTTGGTGACAGTGCGGGACAGGGACAAGCGCTCAAAATTTTAAACAATTTTCTGTCCGCGACGGCAATGGCGGCAACGTCGGAGGCCGTTCTGTATGGTTTGTCAGAGGGCCTGGACATGAAAACCTTGTTGGACGTGGTCAATGTTTCGACGGGCCAAAACACGGCAACCCGCGACAAATTCCCTGAGCGCGTTTTGACCGGCACCTTTGATGCTGGCTTCAAAACAGCCCTGTTGGCCAAGGATGTGCGACTTTATTTGGCCAACGTCAACAAAGGCAATACGCCAGGCGACATTGCCACGCTAATTTCCGCACTGTGGGACAAATGCGATAACGCCTTGCCCGGATCTGATTTCACCCGCATATATGAGTTTACAGAAAAAATGAAATAGATATGCCCACAAAATATGAAATCATTTATCGAAAACATGCCAAAAGCCGAGTTACATCTACACATTGAAGGCACCCTGGAGCCGGAAATGATGATGGCTTTGGCAACCCGCAATGCCGTTGCTTTGCCTTATGCCAGCGTCACTGAAATTCGCCAAGCCTATGACTTCTCCAACCTTCAGGACTTCCTCGATCTCTATTACGCGGGCATGTCGGTTTTGATCGAACGTCAGGACTTTTTTGATTTGGCCTGGGCCTACCTTGAAAAAGTGCATTCACAACATGTCACCCACGTGGAAATTTTTTTCGACCCCCAGGGGCATACGGAACGTGGTATAAAGTTCGATACGGTGTTGTCGGCGCTGACGGATGCGCTTGATCGGGCCAAACGGGAACTGGGCATCAGCTCAAAACTGATCATGTGTTTCCTGCGCCATTTATCCGAAGAACAAGCCTTTGAAACACTGGCGCTGGCCAATAGCGCCAAGGACCGGATTTCCGGCATCGGTCTGGATTCCTCAGAGATCGGCCATCCACCACGAAAATTTGAGCGGGTTTTTGCCGAAGCCCGTCGGCAGGGTTTCTTTGCCGTTGCCCATTGTGGAGAAGAGGGGCCCGCGGAAAATGTCGCTGATAGTCTGGATCTCCTCAAGATCGACCGCATCGATCATGGCAATCGGGCATTGGATGACCTCGCTTTGGTATCGCGTATCGCTAAAGAAGGGCTCGCCCTGACGGTCTGCCCGTTGTCGAACTTACGCCTAAAAGTGGTTGCAGATATGAAAGATCACCCGCTACGACAGATGCTGAATGCCGGGCTTTGCGCAACGGTCAACTCAGATGACCCCGCCTACTTCGGCGGCTATATGACGGAAAACTATCTCGCCATCGACGATGCGCTCGGCTTGAGCCGAAGCGAAATTGAAATCCTTGGACGCAATTCATTTATCGGGTCATTCCTAAATGAAGCGGAAAAAAAAGCTGCCTTAAACCAATTTGAGAAATTTGCATCAAAAAATTAGCCGCCATCCACCACTTGCGAAACCTATCGCCGTCGGCCACACTATTTTTGGGCTGGATTGATACGATAGGGTAAAACTATGACTCCAGAAAACCCGACTGCGAAAACCAACCCGAAGGCCAACAAATACACCGATCCGGGGTGTGCCTTTTGCCCACCATCCGTGCGAGCATGCAGCGACGGCGAAGATCAGGAACGCGGCCCTGGCTTCTGCCCAACCCACGTCAACCCAGACCGTGTCAGCGGTGCCGAAGATATGTACGAAGACCCCTTTTTTAAGCGGGTCGCGCAGGAATCTGCCCGCGTCGAATCGGAAGGCTATTGCAAATGGACCCGGGTTGAAGAAGTTGCACAGTTCGCCAAAAAAATGGGCTTCACCAAAATCGGCATCGCCACATGCATCAGCTTTGTCGATCATGCCAAAACCTTGAGCCTGATACTTGAAAGTCATGGTTTCGAGGTCGCATCGGCGGCGTGTAAAAACGGCAGTATTCCGAAAGAGGATATCGGACTGGAAGATTCAGAAAAAATCCGCCCGGGTCGCCATGAATCGATGTGCAACCCGATCTCACAGGCTGAGCTTCTCAACGCCGCAGGTTGCGAACTCAATGTCGTGCTTGGTCTGTGCATCGGCCATGACAGCCTGTTTTTCAAACATTCCAACGGATTGGCGACAACATTGGTCGCCAAGGACCGGGTGCTCGCCCACAACCCCGTTGGGGCATTGGCGCTTGCCGATTCATACTACGACCGGGTTTGGGGCCCGCTCAAACCGGAAAAGGCGCCAAAAATCCCGAAACAAGGGCGGCGACCGTAGCTCAGCTTCCAGGATCGATAAATTCTTCAATCGCGTCGGCGACATCTTCCGAAAACAAATCAAGAAAAAAGTGACCGGCGTCATCGACGACCACAAGGCGAATGCCGTCGCTGGCAACCAGGGGCGTCACCTTTTGCACAACATCGGGAACAACCTTGTCAAGGCCAGCGGCGATGACCAAGACAGGCTGCTTGATCTTCGGCATCTCGGTTGGTGAATCAAAACGCGGGTCTGGCTGGTAATAGGAAAGGAAGCTTTCCGCCGTCACATCAGCGCCAGCACAATAAAGAATGCCCACACCCTTCATCATTTCCTCACCCTTTCCGCTGGCAACATGAAGACGGGCATCTTTAAGGACGTCGGCTAGAGGACGACCGTGGGATCGTACAAATCCGTTCGCTGCCTTTTCCTCATTCCATGTGGCCGGTGCCAGCAGAACCAAACGTTTGACCAGATCGTGGCCGCGTTCGGCACCGAACCAGGCGGCCTGCCCGCCGCCACGTGAATGACCCAGCAAGGTTACGTCTTTGATACCTTTCTTTGCCAACCAATCCAGCCAAACACTCAGCTCATCGATCGCATCGGTATAGAGATGACGATGTGGAACGGCGCAATCATACGCGCCCGTACGCATATCAAGACTGAAGCTAAGATTAATCGCCAGCGTATTGTGCCCCCGTTCACCGAGAACGGCCTGAAGTCCCTTAATCGTCTCCATATCGAGATGGGCCAGGGTTCCGTGCAACAGCAAAATTACCTCGTCCGAAGGTTTGTTGTTTTCAGCAACAATAAATTTACCAACCAGATTAAGGCCCTTATAGGGAATAGAAACGGCTTCCGCCTGTACGCGCCCTACTCCCCCGGCCATCACCAAGGCAAACACCAACACATAAGCAAATTTTCCCACGGAAGCCTCCCAATTACACATATGATTCTTGGAATATGTAATACCAGAAAACACTCAGATTTGGAAATAGGTCTTTCCGCTGGGCATTACGGTGTTGCAGGACATCATGACCATCACCAGAATTCACCAACGAGGGAATTCGCTTATTGCCACATCCGGGCAGAACCTCTATGTCAAAATTCATGACCTTATCCCCCACTCCCGAAGCGCCGACACCCTCGTCCAGTCGCGCCTATATATTCTTAACCATTACCATGGCCTGTTGGGGGGGGAATGCCGTATTCAGTCGGCTGGCCGTCGGTGAGGTCTCGCCGATGCTATTGGTGTCCTTCCGCTGGTTTGGCGCGGGGGTATTGCTGGCAATTTTTGCCCACAAAAAAATTCGCCACGATTGGCCGGTGATACTGGCTAACAAATGGTATTTGATTGCCATGGGGGCAATTGGCTTTGCCATCTTTAATTCCCTCATGTATGTCGCTGCCCACTCTACAACCGCTGTTAACATTGGTATCATCCAAGGGGCCATGCCCGCGATTGTCCTGATCGGCGCATTTCTGTTTTACCAGACACCTGTTAGTCGGCTGCAAATAATGGGCGTTTGCGTAACCTTCGCTGGTGTCATTATCGTCGGTATTGGCGGCGATCTGTCGCACTTGGCAGACTTGGCGCTCAATCACGGCGATGTATTGATGCTGATCGCTGTCTTTCTATATTCAGGGTATACGGTGGGTTTACGCAAGCGCCCGCAAATGTCAGCATTAAGCCTGTTTTCAGCCTTTACCTTTGCGGCGTTTATAGCTTCGCTACCATTGACCGCCACGGAGATCGTAACCGGACAACTCATCTGGCCAACGGCAAAAGGCTGGGTCGTTGTTGGCCTCATCATGGCGCTACCCTCGTTTATCGCTCAAATTTCTTTCATTCACAGCGTCGCCCTTGTCGGTCCTGGCCGTGCAGGTGCCTTCGTTAATCTGGTGCCGGTGTTCGCATCAATTTTTGCTGTTGGTTATTTGAATGAGCCGTTCGAAATCTTCCACGGCATCGCCTTGCTCATGGTATTGGGCGGCATCTGGTTATCAGAACGCGGTAAGGCGCCTTAATACCCTTCGCCCAGAAGCGGAAATGCCGTTAATGGACCGCCACTACGAACGGGAGCACAGGCGTGAATGTAACTTGCATTCAGCTGATCGAAATTTTGCACGCCAAGAAGGCGGAGCACGCCGATCACTTCCAATTCCAGAATTTCCAACATACGGACAATCCCGTCTTCTCCATCAGCCGCAGCAGCCAAGCCCTGAAGCCGCCCGATGCCAACGGCATTGGCACCAAGCGCCATGGCTTTGACCACATCGGAACCGCGCATAATACCACCGTCAAATATGATTTCCGCTTTAGCGGAGACCACATCGACGATTTCCGGCAGTACATCCAGACCGCCACGCCCATGATCAAGCTGTCGTCCGCCATGATTTGAGACATAAATGACATCAACACCGTGCTCAAGCGCCAGTGACGCATCTTCCGCCGTCGCGATTCCTTTCAAAATCAGTGGAACGTCATACTTATCACGCACCCGCTTGATGTCGTCCCAGGAAAGCTTCATCTGGTGGTGTTCACCGGACGCCGACTGACGGGCCGTGGTTTTGTAACGCTTGGCTAAATCCCGCTCCCGCCGACCGTAGGCGTCGAGATCGACAGTAAAGCAAAAGCCGACGTATCCGGCGTCGATCGCACGGCTTATATGGTCATCAATAAATTCGTGATCACCACGGACATAGAGCTGAAAAATTTTAGGGTAATCGGCGGCGGCTGCCACCTGTTCCAATCCAGGGGCACAAACGGAACTTAACATATGCATTACGCCGAACCGCGCCGCAGCCTTTGTCGGCACCGTTCCCCCGTCATCGACAAAATCCTGTAAGGAGCCGATGGGGGCCAGCAGAACGGGTAAGCGCAACTGATGTCCGAGTAGTGTTACTTCTGTATTGACGGCTTCCACATCGCGCAGAATCCGAGGCCGGAAAGCGATTGAATCCAACGCCTGACGATTGCGAATTAGGGTGGTTTCAGTCTCTGCACCACCCATCAAATAATCCCAGGACGGCACCGATAGCGTGTCACGGGCGGCCTTGGCAAACTCCTGCAACGTTAAGAATTTCTCATCATTATCCGCCATCACTGTTCTCAATCGTGATCAGGATCAGCGAGAACAATAACGCAGTCTTGATCCGCATAAAGGTAATCGCCCTGGTGGAAGTGGGTGCCACCAAACTCCACTGTATCGCCGACAACACCGCTCATTTCATTTGCCGGTCGCATGGCAGTCGCCCCCAACGCCTTTATCCCAAAAGCCAACGCGGACATTTCATGGCTGTCGCGGATGGCGCCGTTAAACACTAACCCTTCCCACCCGTGGTCATGGGCCTCCGCAGCAATATTCCCCCCACAAAGGGCCCGGCGCAAAGAGCCACGGCCATCGACGACGAGAACCTTGCCCTCGCCGCCGTCAGCAAGAACCGCACGCAACCCTTTATTGGATTCGTAGCCGCGAAACGTAACGACGCGGCCATGAAAATGATCGCGCCCACCAAAATCCTTAAATTGAAGTTCACAGATACGGGCGTCTTCGACGTGGTTGTCACAAATATCGGCCGTTCGGATAATCTCTGAAGTCCGCGACATCGGTCTCTCCCTAAAAAAATGTGATGGCGAAAGTCTAAGCGCCATTTCCGAGAAGTACAATTCCGTCTACACTCTTCTCTCAAACCATCATCAGGAAAGATCTCGCCATGGAACGTTTTGCCATCGTCGTTACCATCAAATTGAAACCCGGTTCAGCCGAAACCTTTAAACCGCTTATTCTTGAAAATGCTGCCGCGGCCGTCCGTGACGAGCCGGATTGCCACTTATTTCATGTCCTGCAATCAAACGAAGATGTGGACACCTTTTTGTTTTACGAAATCTATACCGAGGAGGCCTCCCTCGATAATCACCGCCAGCAACCCCATTACAAGAAATTCGCCGAAGCGACAAAGGACCTAATCGAAAGCCGCGAAATTCGAATGGTGACGGTGCATAATCCGGAAAATATCGTTTAATTGGGCGTTTCTTTACGAAACCAGATCACCAGTATCATCACGCCAAAAGCGGTCAGGACCGACGTCACCAGCCATGCGGCTCCATAGGTGCCAGTGACGTCAATGACGGCGCCGAACAACGGCGGTCCGGCCATACCACCAATATAAACACCGGTCATATTGTACCCCATGGCCGACCCTGCCAGGCGCGGCTCAACCAGTTCAACAGAGATTGCCTGGGAAATGGGCGCAAAGGATGCAATCGTGATGCCCAGAAAAAATGTCAGGGCCAAGCCTAACCATAATCCCCATCCGGGTTGGACGAATGTCATCGTCCCGAGCAAAATGACCGCTGCGGCACAGATCAATGCCATCAATTGACCACGACGGCGGAGATACCATTTATCACAGACCACGCCCCAACCAATACGAGCGATGGCACTGGATGCCTGCGCGAGGCCGAGGGCAAATGCCGCCAACGGCTGACTGGCGTTAGCAGCTTCCCGGAGGAAAAGGGTCAGGAATGCAAAAAAATTGGTCTGCCCGACATTTGTCATGCCACAGACCAGGGTAAACATTTGGACACGGGGACGTCGAAATATGACCCTAAGATTGTTTAGGGGTTTGATATCGCGCTTATTAATCGGTCGGTGAAATCGGTTCAGATAAAGACAAAGTACGCCAGTCAGAAAAACAGCACACGACGTCGCCATCATAATCGATTGCCACGCCACAAGTGTCACTAATGCGCCGTTTCCGGCGGCAATGATCCCGCCCAGCGGCACACCAACTTGCTTGATTCCCATCGCTGTTCCACGGCGTTCAGGTGGAAACCAGGCCATAACACCGGCACTTGTCGCCGGGTTGGTCATCGCATAACCAATCCCCATCAAAAACAATCCAACGAGGGACAACGCATAACTGCCGGCCAGCGCCAATAGTAATGATCCCGCCCCCATAACAGCATGGGCACAACCAAGGATTTTACCAACGCCGTAACGATCCACCAGCATCCCCGCCGGAATTGACCAAACCGCCTGTCCACCGTAGTACGCTGTCACAAAAAAGCCGAATGCGGCGGCACTTAGGTGCAAATCACCGGATATAACCGGGGCCATGGCAAACACGGAGACAATATTCACAGTGCCTGCCGTATGGGCCATGACAAGCAATATCATGCGGCTGGCCCAGGGATTGCCCGCCTCGCCGGGACCCTCAAGACTATCCATGATCTGGCCCACCCCTTAGTTTAATTACCGACCTTATATACCACTCAAAACGCGGCCATCCATTCCGTCCCCGGCGACAGCCAAATGACGGAGAATGGTCGGGGCCAGATCAACGGCCGAACTTTCTTCAGTGTTTTTTGACCCCGGCGCAAAATCAGCCCCCCTAATGATAAGAAAAGGATGCTGCTCATAAGGGCCGAGGCCGCCGTGTTGTCCGCACCCCAATCGAGTATCGGAATGCAACGGATCGTCAATGGCGATGCTTTTCCCTGGTATGCCGAAGTCATTCTTCGTATCCACGCGCTCCGTCACCACCGATATGGCCAAGGGCGTATCTGTTCGATGCCCTAACTTTTCAAGGTCATCGCCTGAGAATACGCGCGCAATGCCGTCAATAGTCTTCAAAAAACTGACGATGTTTGGAATACGCTTTCGTGCCTCATCAGCAACATAAATGTGGGCGCTCAATCCATTTGACGCAACGACGACATCGACAGACGCAGAACCATCCTTTAGCCCTGCATCGATAAGCAAATCCATTAGTGGCAAAGTACGATCAACTGTTTCATGACCATGATCAGAGGCGACAATCAATAAGATATCCTCTCCTGCGTCCGTCAATCGCTCGACATTTTCAACAACACGAGCAACATTTGCGTCCGCCGATCGAATCACTTGCAAATGTTCGGGTGAGCCCAACGGCTTTGCGTGCTGCGTATGGTCCGGCTCGCATTGCCACAAAAGTGCGTATGCTGGTTTACGGCGGCGTAGAATTTCGCTGCAAAAACGTTCTGTCATTTCAGCGTCACCCGCAGCATCGTGACTAATATCGAGATGCTGATCATTGCATATTTTTGTTAAGCCTGGCCCAAAGGATCCACTGCGGTGATAGACAAAACCGTATCCATCCGGATCGTGAAAATAAGCGGCACCTGGGGATACATTGGAAAAGACGACAGCGCCGCCGTGCCCAACCAATCTTTGTGAAAGGGTCGGCACCCGCAAGGTCTGGCCGGTGGCATTTTTCAGGCGTTCGCGAAAACCGGTCGGGCCGACAGAAACAGCAACTAGCCCCTGACCTTCATCCAAGGCAACGCAGTTCCCTTCCAAACCATGACGGGCCGGATGACAACCGGTGGCAATTGACGCAACTGTTGTCCGCGTTGTTGAGGGGAAGACGCTCCTGTGGTTAGTGAACGTCCTGGATCCTTCAGCCAGTTTACATAGATTCGGCGTCCAGTCCGGCCGCACCATATCGGCACGAAGGCCATCGCAAACAACAACTACAACCCGTTTCATCATTGCATCCTCGCTGCATGCTCCCCGTTAGGTGCAGACAATCAAGCCGTCGACCGCGACAACTCCCTGCCCTTCCTGCTTGACGACAAGTGGGTTTATCTCGGCTTCCAACACCCTGGTACCTTTGATCTTCGCAAATTTTGATATCCTGACCAGCGCATCCGCCAGAGCGCGAACATCACCTGGCTTGAGTGACCGGTACCCACGAATGATCGCCAGCCCCCGCACCTCGTCGATCATCGCCAAAGCGGTCTCCTCGTCTATTGGGGCCGGGCGTATGGTAACGTCGTCATAGATTTCCGCCATCACACCGCCCGTCCCTAAAACCACAACCGGGCCAACTTCCTGATCCAGACGATAACCGATCAAAACCTCAGCCAACCCGTGTTCCATGGACTGAACTAAAAAGCCAGAAATCTGAGCCTCTGGTGAATAGGCCTTAACCGACCGCGTAATATCGTGACACGCGAATTTGAGGGCTTGATCATCAGGTATCGAAAGTCGCACACCACCAGCTTCCGTTTTATGGGCGATGTCAGATGACAGAACTTTGACAACAGCGGGATAGGTGATGTTCGGCAATTGGTCATCGTCGGGATCATCAATGATCCATGATTGCGGTTGAGTAATTCCGAGTGCGGAGAACACTTGCCCAGCTTGTTCTTCATCAAATACCGTCCGCGCCTGAAGTAATTCCTCGGTAGCATCCAGGCCGCTGACGTCCATGGGCGCGACCGTGGGCACTCGCCAATTTAGGGCGGCTGAAACGGCATCAGCACAAGCTTCCGGCGTGCGGAAAGCGGCGACCCCGGCCTCGGCCAGTCGCTCCAGGGAAGCATCAGCCTGTGGGGCTATAAAAGCCGCTAGAAATTTATCTGTCGGTTTGGCATCAATGATCGGCGCAACCGCCAGTTCTGGGTGAAACTGACCGGAAGAGCCAACGACGGCAACCACCGCGTCACATTCGGACCCGGTCAACAATTCCTCCAGCGCCGCCCCATAAATGCCGTCACGTGTCCCCGCCATGGTCAAATCGACCAGCGGTCCAGCGCCAATTTCAAGACCCAACGCCGACAATCGGTTGCGCAGGGCGTCCGTCGGTCCGACAAGGTCGAGACCAAGCACGCCCAGCCGATCCGCCACCGTTGCCGCACCGCCACCGGTGGTGGTGACGACACAGACACGCTTGCCCGCAACTGGTCTTCGCCCAGCAACAAGGGCTGGGCATTCGAACAAATTTTCAAGCATATCAACACGGATAATTCCATGATGATCGAAAAAGGCCTGTACACAGCGATCAGGTCCGGCAATCGCACCGGAATGGGATACCGCCAGCTGTCGGCCAGCGTCAGACCGGCCCAGTTTATAGACCAACACGGGCTTGCCCATTGCATAGGCACGACGGGCCGCATTGCCTAGTCCATCAGCGTCGCGTACACCTTCCAAAAATAGAACGATGCAGTTGGTTTCCGGATCATCGACCAATAAGTCGCAGATTTCGCCAACCGAAAGGTCGCTTTCGTTACCGAGGGAGATCAACTTGGAAAACCCGATCCCCCTTGCCGCGCCCCGTGACAATAACGTCCCAAGAATAGTACCACTTTGTGATATCAGACCGATGTTGCCCCGTGGCAGCGACGCCAATTCGAGAACGGCATTGACCGACAGGGTCAACCCGGCATGGGTATTGATGACACCCATTGAGTTGGGGCCCAGCAGACGAAGCCCGCCCTTTGCCGCCAACTGGGTAATTTCATTTTGACGGGCCCGGCCTTCAGGCCCAGCCTCTGAAAAACCGTCACTAAAAATGGTCGCAACGCGGATACCTTTGGAACAACATTCGCCGATCACTTCACTGATAGCCGCCGCTGGAACCATAATATAGGCATGGTCGATCTCGTCTGGCACGTCCACCACCGACGGGTAGGCTTTGACGCCTTGCACTTGGTCCCGTCTAGGATTAATTGGGAAAACCCTGCCTTGGAAACCATGCTGGGCAAGGTAGCGTTGAGGCCGTGAGGCGTTTTTTGAGAGCGTATCAGACGCGCCAATTAGAGCGATTGATTGAGGGGCAAAAAGCGCCTTGGCTAACGTGTTTTCCCCCATACCAAGCGTCACGACGCTGATTTGGGTGGGCGTTGGTTAAACCGCCGATCAAACACCGCCTCGGCAATGCGGTTGCGCATCATTTCCAGAGACCCGCCGGCGATCATCCAACCACGCGTCCGGCGAAAGCAATAGTCAACCAGGGACTCTTGGCTGTACCCCGACGCTCCCATAACCTGAAGCGCCTCATTGGCGGCATTAAATCCGGCGCGATTGCAGGCTAATTTGGCAATCGCCGTTTCTTCGGCAGATGGGAACCCGGCATCCGCGTTAATCGCGGCGCGGTACAATAACAGCTGGGCAGCGTCCAATTCTACCTTCATATCGGCAAATTTCCATTGCAAGCCCTGGAATTCACAGATCGGGCGGCCAAATTGTCGACGCTCCAAGGCATGATCACGGGCAATATTAAACGCCAACCGTCCTAGGGCCAGTGACCGTGCCGAGTTGCCAATGCGTTCGACATTAAAACCGGCGATCTGGCGTTTGAACCCTCCCTCACCAAGAACAACGTTCTCGGCAGGAATATAAACGTCTTCCAAATAAATTTGCGCCCATTCATCGCCGCCCATGTATCGCACTGGCTGGCCCAGGGATAGGCCTTGCATACCGCGCTCAATCAGCACCGATCCGATGCCGTCCGTTCCAGGCCCGAAGCGCACGTAAGCCAGAATAATATCCGCCTGAACACTGTGGGTGCTGAACACTTTGGTTCCGTTAATGCGAAACCCCTCACCATCCGGTGTGGCTGAGGTTTTCAACTCGGTCACGGCCGATCCCGCTTCTGGTTCCGACATACCGAGAGAGACCACAGCGTCCCCCGTCAGCAATCGTGACAGGTGTTTTTCTTTTTGGGATTTAGAACCGAATTCCGCCAAAACGCGAATCGCCCCGAAATTACCAGCCTGCACCACATCGGCACTTCTAGGGCAAATACTGGCGATAGTTTGGATAGCAACGACCGCGTCAATCAGGCTCCCGCCTTGCCCACCGTCCTCTTCGCCGATGGTAATCCCCATCAATCCTTGTTCGGACAAAAGCTTGGCAACATCTAAGGGGAATTCATCGCCATGTGCACGCTTTAGCGCGTCGTCGGCGAGATGGCGATTGGCAAAGCCTTCAACAGCGTCCTGAAATTGCCGCTGTGTGTCAGATAAATTGAAATCCATTTGTTGCGACCCGCCCCATATTCTTACTGAAAGTCTCGGTCACGTCATACCTCAACTTTCAGCCCGACGTCACTTTCGCCGCGAAAATATACCCGGCATTTCGTACCGTTTTGATAAAAGAAGGTTGTTGCGGATCCGGCTCTATCTTTTTGCGCAACCGGGCGATCTGCACGTCAACACTTCGATCAAATGCGGGCGCATCAGTATCATGGGTAAAATCAAGCAACCGATCACGGCTGAGCACGCGGTTTGGGTGCTCAACAAAAGCACGCAGGAGATTAAATTCGCCGCTAGACATACTTACTGGATCATTAGAGGGCGATGTTACCAGACGCACCATAACGTCAAGTTTCCAACCTTCGAATTGAAAAATCGAAATTTCGTTTTCGTCGCTGTCTTCCGATTTCTCCATGCGACGAAGGACGCTTCGCACCCGCGCAAGAAGTTCACGTGGCTCAAACGGCTTGGCCATATAATCATCGGCACCAATCTCAAGCCCGATTACTTTTTCGGTTGCCTCGCCGCGGCCACTGACAATGATTACACCAACATCCATGTGCTCTTTCAAGGTGCGGGTCAGGGTCAAGCCGTCGATTCCTGGCAAACCTAAGTCAAGTACGACCAGATCGATTTTCTGATCTTTAACGATCTCAACGACGCCATCACCGCGCCCATGAGTAATAACTTCGTACCCGGCACCGCTCAGGGCGAACTCAACAATCGTACAGATGTCGGGTTCATCATCAACAACAAGAATTTTATTAGGCTCTGTCATGGGAACTCACTTATTACATCTCAATAATTCAACCACATATATGAGATTAGCGCACTATCTTCGTTTAAAAAACTTCTCAATGATAATACACTCGCCATCACAGTCCGCTCAGTGTTTTTTCAGTCTGGCGTATATTGTACAAAACAGGGGCACATCTTGATATCACAGATTGAAAATAGAACAGATCGGCAACCTTCGCAACCTGCCAAGATATCGATGATCAGCCGCAGGTTGATGATTTACGTTACGCTGTTTAGCGGGTTTATGATTTTTTTAACCACCGCACTCAGCTTAAATTACCACTATCGGCAGCATGTACGCGACGCTGATCAAGAAATCGAGAAAATTGCGCAGGCGCTGTCCACCGACATCAAAAGCGCGTTACAACTCGGCAACGAAAAGAAGCTTCGTTTCTCCCTCGAAAGCGCCATCCGCATACATGATGTCAACTTCATTTTACTGGAAAGGCCCGGGCAAGAAAGAATCGTCGCCGGGCAACGCCCGGTCGACGATTTTGTTTCGCAGAAATTTCCCATAGCCCTCACCAAAGGTGAGAATATACAAAAAGTCGGTATGCTCAGTATTTTTGCTTCTCTGGACGAAGTAAATTCCAGAGTTTTTGACCAATTTAGTACGTTGCTCATGACCAACGCCGTTGCGGTGTTTTCGGTTGCGATTTTTATTTTCTTCTTTGTTCAGCACATGATCACCCGCCATCTGACACATATCTCCCGGTTTATGACTAAATTTGACCCAAATATTCAACAGCCACCTTTGGTTCTTGATCGAATGGCGCAGCGAAACAGCCGCCACGACGAATTGGGTGAATTGGTAAATTCGATCAACGCAATGCAGATCACCCTAAATAAGAACTACCGCGCACTGCGCAACAGCGAACAACGACTAAGCGATTTTGCTGATGCCGCCTCTGATTGGCTTTGGGAAATGGACGAGAAACTGAAGTACAAATATGTGTCAGACCGTTTTTACACGATTTCAGGGCTGACAGCGGACTCCTTCCTTGGGCTAAGCCAGCAAGACTTAAACGTAACCCGAGTCGATTATGACGAATGGCATGACCATTTGAGAAAGCTGAAGGAAAGACGGCCCTTTCGTGATTATGCTTTCGCAACGACCCACCCTAACGGCGTCGAGCAATGGTTCCGTCTAAGCGGCGTGCCAATTTTTGACGATGATGGTACTTTTATCGGCTATCGCGGAACAGGAACAGACATTAGCGGAGAAATGCGGGCCCGTGAGGAAGCTGTTGAAACGACCCAACGATTTCTCGATGCAATCGAAAATATATCTGACGGGATCGCCTTTTGGACCGCCGACGGAAAATTCGCGTTATGCAACCGAATTTTTCGGGCCCAGGCCGGACCGGCAGCCCACCTCCTCGTCCGTGGCACCGAATATGAAGTTTATTTACGTGGTTTGGTCGATAACGGCCTCGTCAACCTGAGCGCGGGCAGGTATGAGGATTGGGTCAAGGAACGCCTCGCCGAGCGCGAAAACCCGTCAGAGGCTCGCGAGATTTACCGCAACGGAAAGTGGTTATTGATCCGAGACGGGCGCTCTCCCGATGGCAATATGGTTAGCGTGACGACAGACATCACAGACTTGAAACAACGTGAACACCAGTTGGAGTTGATGACCAACGCCGTACCGATCTTGCTTGCCTATATCGACCATGAGCAACGTTACCAGATGATCAACATGACCTATGCGGAATGGTTCGGCTCGACACAAAGTGACATTCAGGGTAACCCCGCCGAAGAGGTGATGGACCGAGAATCATTTTCAGTACTGAAACCTTATATCAAACGAGCTTTAAAAGGTGAATTTGTCCGTTTTGAAATATCCTTGTCTCGACCACGTTCGAGTTACCACGAAATGTGTCGGCTGGAATTTTCCTATTCACCTGATTTTGGTCGTCACGGCGCAATTGAAGGTTTTTTTGTTGCGGCGATAGATATTACTGACCGCATCCGTGCCGAAGAAGAACTGCGCCAGGGCGAACGCGCCCTTCAGGAACAAGCCAATATTCTAAAGGCGTCTTTCGACGCGATTGAAGAAGGCATTGGTGTTTGGGATGAGGATGAACGTCTGGTTGCCTGGAACAACACGTTCCAACGCTTGTTAAATTACCCAGATGACCTGATGGAACAAGGAACGTCACGGGAAAAACTAAATCAATATTTGATTGAAGGGGGCGCAACCTTCAAGGACTTGGAGCCAACGCCAGACCATTTGGCCCACCAGTCATACGAAGCAACCTTTCAAATCGGCGAATTCGAATTGACGATGGCCGATGGTCGGAACCTCAATGTTCTAAGATTTAGCACCCAAGACCGTGGTAAAGTCACAACGATTCGTGACGTTACGGAAATCAAAAGCGCCCAACAACGTCTTCAGCAATCGCAAAAAATGGAGTCCATCGGTCAGTTGACCGGGGGCATCGCCCATGACTTTAATAATCTGTTGGCGGTTATTGTTGGAAGCCTGAACCTACTTGATGAACATGTCAGTGATGAGAAATTGCGACCTCTCATCTCGGCGGCGCTTCGCGCCTCACGCCGAGGCGCAGAACTGACCCAACGCCTGCTCGCCTTCGGTCGCCGTCAGGCGCTATTAACGGAAACCGTTGACGTTAATGTCTTGATCGAGGGATTAACTGAACTTCTGGTCCGCACCTTGGGCGCGATGGTCGAAATTGAGACCAATCTTGGCGATAACCTTTGGCCGATGAAGGTCGACAAAGGTCAGTTGGAAAATGCCATTTTAAACTTGGCAATTAATGCTCGCGACGCCATGCCCGAAGGCGGCAAGCTGATGATCAAAACACAAAATATTATTCTCGATCACAATTACACCCTGCGACACGAAGACCTATACCCGGGCACCTACGCCCTGATTTCTGTCAGTGACACGGGTGTTGGCATGGCCGAAGATGTTTTAGAGCGCGCAATCGAGCCCTTTTTTACCACTAAAGGCGTAGGAAGCGGATCTGGATTGGGGCTGAGTATGATCTATGGGTTTGTCAAACAATCCGGGGGACATATTCGAATCTATAGTGAACTTGGTCACGGCACTGTTATTCGTCTCTATCTGCCTACGTCGGAACATGACGACGGCAAACAAGACAGCGACACGGTGATTGAATCTCTCGATAAATTTGAAGGTAATGGCGAACGGATTCTGGTGATTGAGGATGACTTGGATGTCCGCTTAACCGCCGTCAGGGTTTTGCGCGGATTGGGTTATGGAATTAAGGAAGCCAGTGACGGTACGGAAGCAATGAAGTTGTTTGGTGACGGGTCGGAAATTGATCTGGTATTCTCCGATGTTTTCCTGCGCGGGTCCATTAACGGGCCTGATATTGTGGCGAAGCTACGCGAAATGAAGCCAGAAATACCCGTGCTATTCACCTCAGGGTATGCGGCGGACCAGTTTGATACATCGGAACTGCTGGAAAAAAATTTCCACTTCATTTCCAAACCATTTGAATCCACTGATCTTGCACGGAAACTGCGGGATCTGCTGAGTGACGAATACGCTGACCTGCCAAAATAATGTGAAACAGCGTCTTGGCGACGACGGTGCAACACGATAGATTTTGACTCTTGGATTAAGATAAACACCCTTCATTGATTAGACCCGGAGATCCCCTGAATGACGTCCTATGAACATATTTTAGTTGAACGCCACGACAAGGTTGGCGTGATCAGGCTGAACCGACCCCAGGTCATGAATGCACTTTGCGTCGCATTAACAATTGAGTTGACCGCTGCGCTCAATGATTTTGAAAACGACGACGCCATTGGCTGCATTGTCCTAACAGGTTCAGAAAAATCCTTTGCAGCTGGTGCTGACATTAAGGAAATGCAAAACAAATCCTTTTTAACCGCCTACAAAGACAACTTTATTACGGATACTTGGGAAGCTCCCGCCAAGTGCCGCAAACCAATCATTGCCGCCGTCTCGGGGTTTGCCCTTGGCGGGGGATGCGAATTGGCAATGATGTGTGACTTCATCCTGGCCAGCGATACGGCAAAATTTGGCCAACCTGAAATTACCATCGGGATTTTACCCGGTGCCGGAGGAACACAGCGCCTAACCCGCGCCGTCGGCAAAGCAAAAGCCATGGAGATGTGTTTGACGGGACGCATGATGGATGCCGAAGAGGCCGAACGGGCCGGTTTGGTCGCCCGGGTCGTTCCTGCAAACGAGTTAATGGACGTCGCCCTAAAAACTGCGTCTAAAATTGCCGGAATGTCCATTCCCGTCGCAATGGTAACCAAAGAAGCCGTCAATCAGGCCTTTGAAACGACACTTGCTCAAGGCATCTTGTTTGAGCGCCGACTGTTCCATTCTTCGTTCGCCTTTGAAGACCAAAAAGAAGGCATGGCGGCATTCGTTGAAAAACGAAAACCAGTGTGGAAAAACGGCTGAGTGGTTGAAGTTCGATTTATGATATATTTTAAGAACATCCTAGGCGGTCTGATCTTCGGACTTAGCATGATGACATCACCCCACCTCTATGCACTCGATTTGAACCCCCTGTCAGCAATTAAGGGAATTGTTGATGCGGCGGTTGAAGACCGCAGTTCCGAAGACATCGCCAAGGACCTAGAAATCAAGGCCCAGATCACGGCCGACGTCATCGACACGTTGGGAACAAAGGTCATATCCATCAATTCCGATGTTTATGAACAAAACGTAATGCTGACCGGCGTCGTTGATAATGCCGCGCTTAAAATCAAAGCAGGTACCCTCGCCAAAGGTGTTGAAGGCGTCAAGAGAATCTATAATGAAATGAAGGTTATCGACCCGCTCAGTAAGAAAAAAGGGGCGGCAGAAGCCTTTGTCGACGACACCGTTATCGAAAGCAAAATCAACGCGCTGTTGCTTGATGGCGAAGGCGTAAATGTCACCAACATGCGATGGCGCTCTGTTCTTGGTGACGTCTTCCTTTTCGGTCGCGCCCTGTCCGTCAATGAGCGTGACAAGGCAATTGCTATCGTCAAAGGCATAAAAAACGTTTTATCTGTGACCAGCCGTATCGCCGTCCACCCAAAAAAGTAGACGCGCGTTACGTTCCGTTTTCTTTTTCATCTTCTTCGGTCGAACGATAGCGGTATTGCAGAGCAATCACGACACCTTTTAAGGGCTGCAGGATCACCATGGTCAGTAAAAAAATGGTCGGCACCCAAAGCACTGCATGTAGCCAAAGCGGCGGCTCGAATGTAAATTCCACGTAAGCGGCCAAGCTGACCACCAACGTTCCAATCAACAACATGGCCGGAACAACAGCGCCGTCACCGGTATCATGCCCGCCCAGATCAAGCCCGCAAACGGGGCAACGATCCGCAACTTTAAGGTATTTGGCAAAGCTTCCGCCGACGGCACAACGCGGGCATTTGCACCGTAAACCGATGGAAATGAGTTGACCCGGACGACGGTCGGGAAACTGTTGATCAGACGCCATAGAAATTGCCAATGTTCTGAATGTTGATGATTGATTAGGTGATAACAGATGATCCCCGATCTGGAAATGCAGTGACGAAGCGCTGGCGAAAACTAAAAGCGGCCTGCCCTCTATGTGGCAGGCCGCTATAAAACCGGTTGTAGGACCAGATAAGGACAGATCAGGCGGCGAAGTCGTAGCCGAAACCGCCCCACCAGTAAACGGCGCAAAACAGGAACAGCCATACAACATCGACAAAATGCCAGTACCATGCGGCAGCTTCAAAGCCAACATGTTGCTCCGCAGTGAAATGGCCTTTCAGGACACGCAGGTAACAAATGAAAAGGAAGATGGTGCCGACGATCACATGAAACCCATGAAAACCGGTCGCCAAGTAGAAGGTCGAGGAATAGATACCATCGGTAAATCCAAACGTTGCATGGGCATATTCATAGGCCTGCGTGCTGGTAAAAATTAGGCCGAGAATAACAGTGACCAGCAACCCCCGTGCACAGCTTTTGTGGTCGCCCTTCAAAATTGCATGGTGGGCATAGGTCACGGTCGCACCAGAAGTCAGCAGGATCAATGTGTTGAGAAATGGAAGGTGCCAAGTCTCAAGCGGGACGATGCCTTCCGGTGGCCATACACCTGACGCGGTTGGGCTGAGGAACGGTACCGTCGCATTAAAATAAGCCCAGAAAAACGCGAAGAAAAACATAACTTCTGATGCAATGAACAACACCATCCCGACCCGCAACCCATGACGTACGGTCAGAGTATGATCGACGCCGTTATTACTTTCGGAAACGACGTCTCTCCACCAGCCATACATGGTGTAAAGAACAAGAAACAAGCCAGGGAAAATTGCCCACAACGGGCCGTCGTGCATGTAGAACACCGCCCCCACGGCCATTGTCAACGCGCCAAGGGCACCAACAAATGGCCACTTACTGGGTTCCACCATGTGAAAGGGATGGGATTTTTCAGCTGCTGACATCAAACGTCTCCAATCGGTGTATTAATCTAGTTAATCTGTTTCTGGTTAACAACCTGACCAGATACCTTGACTGCCGTTCCGTCGGTCGTGCTTTCATCGTCATCGGCGCGAAAGAAGGTATAAGACAAAGTTATTGTTTTGACTTCCTTCGTATTCGGATCGTCAAAAATTTCTGGGTCAACGTAAAACTGAACCGGCATCGATACCGTTTGCCCCGGCAACATGACCTGTTCGTCGAAGCAGAAGCAGGCGACTTTGTTGAAATAGGGTCCAACTTTGTACGGCGTTACATTATAGGTGGCCTGGCCGACCGTCTTAACATCAGACAGATTTTCCGCCTCAAAAAATGCCAACGCCTGTTCCCCCAATCGCACGGTTATCTCTTTTTGTAGCGCCTTGAAACGCCAGGGAAGTTTGGGGTTGGTGTTGGCGTCAAAGCGCACCGTAATGGTGCGTTCCGATACCTTCTTCTCAGATTCCGTATTGGTTGAAATCTGGGGTGTGCCACCATACCCGGTAACCTGACAAAACAGACGATAAAGCGGCACCGAGGCGAATGATAAACCAATCATGCCAACGGCAACGGCGCCGAGAATGAACGCCGTACGCCCGTTGTTTTGCCCCCGTGTCGCCATTTTCAGATGTCCCTTCGCCTGACGCAGCCGATTATTCGGCAGGTGCCTTCCCGGTCATATCAGGAAGGATTTCATGGGTGTGGAACGGTGCAGGACTGTCGACTGTCCACTCCAGCGTGGTTGCACCCTCGCCCCATTGATTGGCCGGAACCTTCTCGCTGGACGTCAACGTCCGGTAAAGAACGACAAAGAACAACACGGTTCCGATGGCTGTAATTAAGGCACCGAACGAACTGATGAGGTTCCAACCCGCGTAGGCATCCGGATAATCCGGGATACGTCTCGGCATTCCGGCGAGCCCGGCAAAGTGTTGCGGGAAGAACAACACATTGACGCCAATGAAGAAGAACCAGAATTGAACCTTGGCCAATCCCTGTGGGTACTGTTTCCCGCTCATTTTCCCAATCCAGTAATAGAACCCGGAGAACATACCGAGGATGGCCGCGATCCCCATAACATAATGGAAGTGGGCAACGACATAATAGGTATCATGCATCACCAAATCAGCACTGGCGTTTGCCAAGGTCACGCCAGTCACGCCACCAACCACAAACAGGAAGATGAACGCCAAGGCATAGAGCATCGGCACCTCAAGACGAATCGACCCACCCCACATGGTCGCCAACCAACTGAAAATCTTAATCCCAGTCGGCACAGCAATGACCATTGTCGCCGCCGTAAAGTAGGCACGCGTATCAACATTAAGACCGACCGTATACATATGGTGCGCCCATACGACAAAGCCAACAACGCCGATGGCGGACATAGCATAGGCCATGCCAAGGTAACCAAAGATGGGCTTTCTCGAAAAGGTCGAGACAACCTGCGATATGATGCCGAACGCCGGAAGGATAATGATGTAAACTTCCGGATGACCGAAGAACCAGAACAGGTGCTGCCATAAGATCGGATCGCCGCCGGCACCTGGATCAAAGAATGCGGTGCCAAAGTTACGATCTGTCAACAACATGGTCAGCGCACCCGCTAAAACGGGTAAGGCCAACAGCAAAAGAATTGCGGTAATCAAGATCGCCCAAACAAACAACGGCATGCGGTGAATAGTCATTCCCGGGGCGCGCATATTGAGGATCGTGACGATCAGGTTAATGGCCCCCAAAATGGACGAGGCGCCTGCCACATGCAGTGATAAAATACCCAAATCGACCGAAGGCCCCGGGTGGAAATCTGCTGACGACAACGGCGGATAGACGGTCCATCCTGTCCCCGGTCCTTCGCCGACGACGGCTGATAGCACCAACAAAATGAGTGCCGCAGCCAGGAGCCAAAAACTGATGTTGTTCATGCGCGGGAACGCCATATCTGGCGCGCCGATCATCAACGGAATAAACCAATTGCCGAAGCCGCCGATCATCGCCGGCATAACGACAAAAAACACCATTAGAAACCCGTGGGCCGTTACCAGCACGTTATATAATTGAAAATCGTCAATAAACTGAATACCTGGCTCCGCCAGTTCGAGGCGAATATACCAAGACATGCCACCGCCGATGACGGCCGCAATCATCGAAATCGCCAGATAAAGCGTGCCGATATCCTTATGGTTGGTAGAACAAAGCCAACGCGTCCAGAACGCCGGTTTATGATCGTGATGGTCGTGAGCTACAGCATCGTTGGCCATTGCAGAATCCTCTCTTTAATTCCAGGTCGACCGCGCTTAGCGGGCCACGACGTCCGCCCGTGCGAGGCGAACTGATTTGGTTTCAGGGGTGTTGTCATTGCTGGCAAATTCCGCCTTCGCCTTGACAAGCCATTTGGCAAAATCTTCTTTCGATACGCCTTTGACATGAATAGGCATGCGGCTGTGGTTCACACCACAAAGTTCCGAACACATGCCAAAAAAGTCCCCCGGCTCATTAAGATGGACCCACGTTTCATTGGTCCGGCCCGGAGTCGTATCAAGCTTGATCGCCAGCGACGGGATCGCCCAGTTATGGATCACATCGTTCGACGAAAGCAGTAGGCGAATGTTAGTCCCGACCGGAAGCACAACCGGATTATCAACGCTCAAAAGCCTTGGCTGCCCAGGCGCCAACTCATCATCAGGAACAAAAAGGCTGTCAAACGACAGCTCGTCATTGTCTGGATAAACATACGACCAGTACCACTGATTACCGGTAATTTTCAGGGTCATCTCGGCTTCTTCGGTGTGATCAGCATAATACAGCGTCTTCAAAGACGGAATAGCGACAATCACTAGAATTACAATGGGTATTGCCGTCCACACGACCTCTAAAAGGGTATTATGGGTCGTCTTCGATGGTTCCGGATTGGCTTTTTCATTAAACCTGACCAAGATATAAACCATTAGCCCCATGACAAAAATCACGATCGCAACTTCGATCCACATCAGGAACAGATTCAAGTCAACGACACGTTCCGCCGTCGGCGACATGGGGTCTTGCAGCCACAACTGCCAAGGCTTGGAGAGCATGACAACTTCAGCGTTGGCGACGCTCGCAGATAACCCAAGCACGGCAGCCGGAATCAGGGCAAAAAATCTTTTCAACATTATTTCCATCCGAATTTAGTCGAAGGCATAAACCACTTAACAAAAATCAAGGCAGTATGGTGAAAACTACACCAAATTGCGCTCTAATCGCATACTTCTATCCAGCCTTACGGATCGTGGCAAGTGTCGCGTGCGCTCACATTCAAGTTTTTTAATGTGACCAGTTCCAATTTGCAGATGCCCAGCGGGTTAATTCCCTATTATAATTATGGTTTAATTAGCTTTCACAAACCATCTCCATTCAACCGCGCTCATGCAAATCCTTGAACTATTATTGCAACTGCCGTGCTTCGGCGTTATGTACCGCCTATGAAAAAAGCTTCGAAAGGCGTACCGATGAAAAACGTGATATTCGCTCTGATCCTCGGGGCGGTTGCTACATTTATGTATTTTTCGTTTATGATCAAAATCTGGTAATTCCCGAGGATATACCCGTGGACATTCAAGACCTGACACACGTCAATGCGGCCTTAAACGCGATTTCTGTTGTGTTTCTTATCTTGGCGTATCGCTTCATTCGGGCCGGAGATAAAAACAAACATAGGCTGTGCATGCTGATTGCCGTTGGCGTATCGACGCTGTTTCTGGTTGGGTACGTCATCTATAAAGCCAACTCAGGATTTGCCAAATTTGGTGGCGAAGGGCTGATCCGGCCAGTTTACTTTACCATACTCATCATTCATGTGATCGGTGCCATTTCAATTTTACCACTCGTCCCCTTTACGTTGTACCGTGCGCTAACCGGTAAATTCGCGGCCCATAAAAAAATTGCCCGCTGGACATGGCCTATCTGGGTTTTTGTCGGTATCTCCGGGGTTGTAGTTTACATAATGGCTGTGCATTTATATCCCTATGCGCCCGTCTAATTCTCATTCAAAAGCGGCATTTCGCCCGGCACAAGCCCAACGCTGGAGCTTGATCGGCGGATTTCAAACCGCCATGGCGGCCTCGTCAGCCAGAGCAGAGTTAAGGGGCTGGTGCGCATTAGGCGTTTTGTCGCTGGCAATTGCCGGTGTTTTTGCTCTGCTATTGGCCATATCACGGGTTCCCGGTATTCAGGACGTATTCCCCTGGCCGCTTCAGTTCTTCGAAAAGGGGCTTGTCATTCATGTCGTCTTCTCATTTGTCGTTTGGTTTTTAAGTGTTCTTGGATGTTTATCTGTGATCTCTATTCACCGCGTTAGCGCGGGCGATCCTAAATTCAACCGCATTGGAACCATCGCGATCTGGGCGGCGCTAATTTCTTCGGTTTTGTTGTTTATCCCCGGCTTTCTGGATCGCGGCGAGCCGTCATTAAACAACTATGTTCCCGTCATCATTGACCCCCTGTATTATTGGGGACTGATCGGTCTCGCCGGCAGCCTGATCTTATTAATCATCCGTTTTTTCCTAAATCTGGTCGGCCATGAAGGAGCATTTGAGCCTGTTTCCCAAGGGTCTTTGATCAGCGGCACGATGTTTGTCCTGGCAATTGTTTGTTTCGGGCTGTCCTGGTATGCGCTTGGCGATGGCGAAATCAATGGTGGCTACAATGAAGACCTGTTTTGGGGCGGCGGGCATTTGTTGCAATACCTCAACACTGCACTCATGCTGGTGTCCTGGTATATTCTCGGCGGCATCGCTTTTCAGCGCCCTGCAGTCGACCCCCGCTTGTTCAGAGTTGTGCTATGGGCCATATTTATCACCTCTCTGGCTTTGCCCGGCCTTTACATTCTCTACGATCCGATAAGTGTCGAGCAACGCGATGCCTTTACCTGGATGCAATACGGTCTAGCCCCGCCTACGCTTTTGATGAGCGGCGCGATGATCGCAACTGCCGCGCACTATTATCAGCAGTCTGATCAGTGGCCCTGGCGAAACGTTGCCTTCTTGTCGTTAATTTTATCGGTCTCCGTGTTTGGTATTGGCGGCATCTTGGGGTTGTTCGTCGATGGCGCTGACACCCGAACCCCAGCCCATTACCACGGCGTCATTGGCGGGGTGAATCTGGCGTTCATGGGATTGTTTTTTGTCCTCTTTCTGCCCCTGATGGAACGTGCGGTTAAAACCACAAAATCAATTATTATCTTGATTTGGTTCTACGCCATCGGTCAAACTCTCCATTCACTCGGCCTGTTTATGGCCGGTGGATACGGGGCACCGCGCAAAACCGCTGGTGCTGACCAGGGTATCGAAGCGATGGGCGCAAAATTCGGATTGTATCTAATGGGTGTCGGCGCGGTCGTTGCCGTAATCGGCGGGATCATGTTTATCTGGATCGTCTCTCGCGCGCTAATGCATCAAACGCAGGACCAATAGAGTCTGCATGGTGTTTGATTTTGATCAAGGAGTCCTGGCCGAAAGCGGTTTAACTCCTTATAAGACGCGAAATATTTTTATGTTTTAGGTGTGGAAACCGGCTGGAGGGCCTCCTGCATGACCGTAAATGAGCAAATCAACACTGCTGATATTACAGACGATATCATTGACGACGTGGTCGACACACCGGCACCGCAACCGAGGTTCCGATTGCAGGATTATGCCCTAATCCTCAAACCCAGAGTGATGTCGTTGGTTGTCTTTACCGCCTTCGTTGGGATGCTGCTGGCCCCCGGCTCAATCGACCCGAAAACCGGTTTCATCGCCGTAATATGCATCGCCATCGGGGCTGGCGCGTCTGGGGCCATCAACATGTGGTACGATCAAGATATTGATATCGTTATGATCCGAACCATGAACCGACCGATTCCCGCTGGGCGCATGGCAGCGAAAGAAGCCTTGTTTTTTGGCATGGCACTTTCCCTGTTATCCGTTGGAGTGATGGCTTGGTTGGTCAATATCCCGGTAGCGGCGCTGTTGGCGATTACGATCCTCTATTACGTCTTCATCTATACCATGTGGTTGAAACGCCGCACCCCGCAAAACATCGTTATTGGCGGTGCCGCCGGTGCCTTTCCACCGATGATCGGTTGGATGGCCGTTAGCGGCGATATCAGCCTTGGGTCCATTGCTCTGTTTGCCATTATCTTCTTGTGGACGCCTCCACATTCGTGGGCGTTGGCGTTATTCCGCCGCAGTGATTATGCGGCTGCTGGTGTACCGATGATGCCCGTCGTTGTCGGCGAAAAAGCAACCAAGCGGCAGATGCTCATTTATAGTGTGCTGATGATCATAGCCTCACTGGTGACCGTTATGATCGGCACATCTGGTCTGATCTATGCGGTTACCGCCGCCGGGCTCGGGCTTGAGTTTTGGCGTCGGTGTTGGCGATTGTGGAAAGAAGACGGTATTGATACGGCCCGCCCCTTGTTCTTGTATTCGATATTTTATCTGTTCATGATTTTTGCGGCGTTAATCATCGACCGGGCGTTTTTTCTGCCGGTGATTTAGGCCTCAAGATGGGGGCGCTTACCGTAGCGTGATATTAATCCCCCGAACCGGCCGAAGATGATCGATGCCACATATCCGGCCCCGGCAAACAAAATGATCGTCGGGCCGGGCGGCAGGCCTGTGTAAGCCGCGCAAATCAACCCGGCAAGGCTGGCGCTTAGCGCGATCGTGATCGCGACCACCACCATTACACCAAGGTTACGCGACCAAAATCTGGCGGAAGCCCCAGGGATTGTCATCAATCCAATCGCCATAATCGTCCCCAACGCCGTAGCGCCGATTATCAGATTCAGGATAACCAAGGTAATAAATACCATGTGGGTTGCCGCTCCGCCGCCACCAACCGAGGCAAAAAACACCCGATCATAGCTTTCCATGACCAGTGCCCGCCACACCAACGCGAGCGTAAATAAAGTCGCGGAAGACAGAGCGGCGATCACCAACAAGGACGTGTGGTCGATGGAAAACACATCTCCGAACAGCACATGAAGCAGTTCTTCTGCGTGATCATTGCCCGCCAAAAGAACCATACCGATGGCCAGCGACAGCATGTAAAATGCCGCCAACGACGCATCTTCTTTCAACACCGTTATTCTCGCCACCAACCCCGATAAATAAGCCACCAGCAAACCGCTGATCAATCCGCCAATGATCATCGCTGACACGGATTCACCGGCAATCAGAAAGGCAATCGCTACACCGGGGAAAAGCGTGTGGGTGTATACATCACCCGAAAGGCTGAGACGGCGCAACACCAGGAAAACGCCCAAAGGCGCGCCCGAGAACGAAATCGCCGTCGCCGCAGCTAAAGCCCGCCCAAGTTCCACTCCACCAAGGTCTAGGCCACCGAAAGAAAACACCATTAGTTACGCAGCCTCAACCCGTTCACAAATCGCAGCATCTTCGACCCAGCCATTGGAAATTTCGCGGGCCGCTTGAAAATTGTCGTCGCATAGAACCTCATTTGTCGGTCCCCACCCGATGCATTCGCGGGCCATCATCAGGGTTTGCGGAAAATGTTGCCGAATTTGAGCGATGTCATGGATGACAGCGATGACCATACGCCCCTGGTCATGCCACTGATGAATAACCGCCAGCAAGGCCTCGCACGTCATCTCATCGATGGCCGTAAACGGCTCATCCAACAACATGACGTAGGCATCTTGAACCAAAAGTCTGGCGAATAAAACACGCTGAAACTGGCCGCGTGACAAGGCCCCAGCCGGTCGGCTCTCAAATCCATTCAGCCCGACGACATCAAGTGCGGCCATCGCCTGAGAGATCATTGCCGACGTAATCGTTCCGAACAGACCTGACTTTCGCCAATGCCCCATACACACTGTATCAAGAACCGAGATCGGGAACGCCACATCCAACTGGGCCTGTTGCGGCAGGAACGCAACGTCATCAGAGGCGATTCCGGTCATCCTGACGCCCCCTTCCAACGGCTTTATCGCCCCTGAAATTCCTTTCAACAATGTTGATTTCCCGGCGCCGTTAGGTCCGGAAACGGCCGTCAGACAGCCCTTTTGGAACGTGCCGGTCAAATGGTGAACCGCCGGATGGCGATCATACCCGAGGGTCAAGTTGTCCAGTTGAATCATCGGATCAGCCATCGCCTCAGCCCCCCACCAATAACACAACCAACCAGATGATCGCGCTCAGACCGGTCGCGATCAGCAATCGAGGCGCCAGCCCCAGGCGAAACAGGGACAACTCAGACATCAATCAAATCTCAACAATTTAAAAAGCACATGGTTATGTTATATTATAACATTTCTGTCAAGCGCGTGAAGTTTTTTTTGCGAAGAACAGCCGCAATATTTCGTCCAGACTGGATATCAGTTATGCAGCGTAGGTGGTCGTTGGTTACATAGGGGTAGACATCAGCGATCATTAATTTTCCAGGGCCAGAAAAAGACGTAAAGTCTTATCCTGACGCCATCAGCCGCGCCGCCAAATCGTTAAGCTGATCGACATCAGCATTGGCGAACGCGATGCGGAGATATTGAGTTTGCGACGGGCCGAAAAATTCGCCGGGCAAAACCAAAAGCCCCTGCTCAGTCGCCAGTTTCCGGGCGACATCAACGGATGAACGCCCGTCAAATGGGTGGCGCAAATAAGCGAAAAACGCCCCACGGGAGATTAAGCGATAGGCTGACGGATAGGTTAGGAACGCTTGATCCAAGGCATCACCCAAACCCAGAACCCGTTTGCATTGTCGGGACCGCCAATCCGCCAGATTTTGCACCCCATATAGCGCCGCCAGTTGACCGATATGGGGCGGGCATATGGAGACAGTATCCGCAATTTTAGTCACTGCATCGATAACTTTGGGCCCGGCCACCAATGACCCAACCCGGTATCCGGTCAAACTGTATGCTTTGGAAAAACTGTAAAGCTGGATCAACACATCCGGCCAGGATGGTTGTTGAAACAAACAATGGGGAGCGTTTGTCCGGCCCGCGACCAGAGGTCGGAAGTCCTTATAGGTTTCATCTAAGATGAGGGCAATCCCATGGCGTTCCGCCAGTCGATAAAAAGCCATTACCCGGTCTTCCGTGTAGATCGTTCCGGTTGGATTATTAGGCGTGATCAACACGATTGCCCGGGTGCGCGGTGTAATCAGTGCTTCAGCATCGGCAACGTCCGGGACCATGCCCTCAGGTCCAGCCCGACAGACCAACGGGACCTTTTCAATGCCTTGCATGGCGAACCACATATCATGATTAAAATAAAACGGTTCGGGTAAAATGATCTGATCACCTGCACCAGCCACAGCTGCAGTCGCCATACAAAACGCGTGGTTGCAGCCGGTTGTAATGGCAACGTCCCGGCCTGAAACCAACGCCGCATATTCTACAGATAACGCCGCATATTCTACAGATAAAGACGCCGCCACGGCATCACGTAGGTCAGAAAGCCCTAGAATATTCGTATAGAAAGCCGATGCGGGATCCGCCGCCGCATGGCCTAGGTACTCCAGAAGTTCCAGCGCCGGGTTGTAATTGGGCACTGCCTGGGCAAGATCAAGTAAGCTCGAAATCCCCGGCGGCGGGGTCAGCGGCAACCAGTCGGCCGCTTCGGAAATTGGAGGGGATGACACGCTATCTAAGGCTGGGTTTATCTTCAGGGCCATGGGGTTGCCTAATTTTTAGTCCATCGTCGTGTCATATTGCAGTCTTTCGATTGCGCGGCAATGACAATTTCCCCCCATCATGATCTTCGGCGATTGTATCGAACCGCCAGGCAACTTATATGGAGCTTTCAAATCAACCCAGCAACCAGGGAACCACATGTCCGACACCGCCTACCAAAAACTCGAAAACCGTATGCGCCGGATTGGCCTTTTGGGTGAAGCCGGGGCGGTCCTGCAATGGGATGCATCGGCGATCATGCCGGAAGGCGGCGGCAGTGCCCGCAGCGAGCAGTTGGCCGAACTTCGCGCTATTTCCCATGCCACCCTAACCAGCTCGGAAACGGCAGATTTGATTGAGGCGGCTCGGGATGAGGGCACGCTCAGCGATTGGCATCAGGCCAACCTAGATTTGATTCATCGCCAATGGTTGCGGGCAACAGCCGTGCCCGAGGATCTTGTTGTTGCGTTTTCACGGGCCTGCAGCACATCCGAGGCCGGCTGGCGTCAAGCCCGTGCGGACAACGACTTTTCCCATGTTCTGCCATATGCTGAAACCGTTCTGGAACTGACGCGCGAGACTGGAGCGGCGAAGTCCGAAAAACTTGGTCTCGGGCTTTATGACACCCTACTTGACGAGTTTGATCCGGGACAACGGTCTGCCGATATCGACATCATCTTTGACGACTTGACGGCATGGCTTCCAGACTTTCTTGACGACGTTCTTGCCCATCAAGCGATCGTCGGGCCAGCGACAAAGCCAGACGGGCCGTTTGCCATTGAGACGCAAAAAGCGCTTGGCATGGAATTCATGACGGCGTTGGGGTTTGAGTTTGATCACGGGCGTCTGGATATCAGCCTGCATCCCTTTTGTGGCGGCACGCCAGATGATGTGCGCATCACTACACGGTATGATGAAAGCGACTTTTCGTCGGCGATGATGGGGGTGTTACACGAAACCGGGCACGCACTATATGAGCGGGGCTTGCCTGCCGACTGGCGACATCAGCCGGTGGGGGCGGCGCTCGGCATGAGCATACACGAAAGTCAGTCCTTATTAATCGAAATGCAGGTCTGCCGATCCGCTGATTTTTTTGCCTACGCGGCACCACTTATGCGCCAAGCCTTTGGCCTGAATAGGACCGTTGGGTCTGCGGAAAACCTGCACCGTGTTAACACCAAAGTTGAACGCGGCTTAATTCGAGTTGAGGCAGACGAAGTCACCTACCCGGCCCATGTCATCCTGCGCTATCGACTGGAACGGGCGTTAATCGATGGTCAGATGGCGCTTAAAGACCTACCCGGCGAATGGAATAAGGGTATGGAGGAACTGCTGGGCGTTGTCCCACCAACCGATACCCTTGGCTGCTTGCAGGACATTCATTGGTACGACGGGGCTTGGGGATATTTCCCAACATACACATTAGGTGCGATGACGGCAGCCCAACTGTTTACGACCGCCAAAAAGGAGCTGCCCGGACTCGTTGAGGACATTCGTGGCGGTAACTTTAAACCTCTGCTCAGTTGGCTCAGAACAAACGTTCATAACAAGGGCTCAAGCCAACCGGCCGGTCACCTGATTAAGCACGTGACAGGACAGCCCTTAAACGCCGAAATTTTTAAAAATCACCTGCGTCAGCGCTATTTAGACGCGACACGCGCGTGACGACCATGCTGCTTGCCACACCAAGGCCTGCGGCATAGGTTACGCTGGAGCCGATAGATGATAACGAGGACGCTGTGAAATACATTAGCACCCGGGGCAACGCGCCGGTTTTGGAATTTGATGACGTGCTGTTGAGCGGGTTGGCGCGCGATGGCGGTCTTTATGTACCGGAAAGCTGGCCACAATTGAGTCCGGAGGAAATCCGCGCGCTCAAGGGCCTCAGTTATACCGATCTTGCCTACCAAATTATCAAACGATTTGTCGGTGACACCGTCGGCGATACCGACCTTAAGCGCATCGTTGCTAACGCTTATTCCAATTTCGACGTTGAAGACGTCGCGCCGATCAAAAAAATCGGTGATAACGAATACCTGCTTGAACTGTTTCACGGACCAACGCTGGCGTTCAAGGACATGGCCATGCAGTTCCTTGGCCCCATGTTCGACCATGTTCTAAAAACCAAAGACCAGCGCGTCACCATTGTCGGCGCGACGTCCGGCGATACCGGTTCCGCCGCCATTGAAGCGTGCCGTGACCGCGACAATATCGATATCTTCATCCTCTATCCGGATGGACGTGTGTCCGATGTCCAGCGGCGCCAAATGACCACCGTTGACGCACCCAATGTTCACTGCATTGCTGTTGATGGCACATTTGATGATTGCCAAGACATGGTTAAAGCCATGTTCAATGATCAGGCCTTCCGTAATCACCATCATTTAAGCGCCGTCAATTCCATTAACTGGGCCAGAATTATGGCTCAAATTGTCTATTATTTCTGGGCGGCTCTTAAAGTCGGCGCACCTGAGCAAAAGGTCGCCTTCGCCGTGCCGACGGGAAATTTTGGCAATGTGTTTGCCGGGTATGCGGCCAGCCGCATGGGGCTTGCCGTATCTCAGTTCATCATTGGCTCGAACAGCAATGACATTTTGACCCGCTTCATTGATACCGGCGAGATGAAAATGAGCGGTGTTCACCCGACCATCAGCCCCAGCATGGACATTCAGATTTCGAGCAACTTTGAGCGCTTACTGTTTGACCTGTATGGCCGAGATGGTGCCAAGGTTAGCACGCTGCTTGATGACTTTCGAAAAAACGGCGTGTTTTCCGTTGGCGACGCCGAAATTCAGCGTGCTCGTGGCTTAATCGACGGTGCCCGATTTGATGACACTCAAACAATGGCGGTGATTAAAACTGTCTATGATCAATGCGGCGAATTGCTCGACCCGCATTCAGCAATCGGGGTTGCCGCTGGTCGGGCAAAGCGACGCGACCCATCGGTGCCAATGATCGAACTGGCAACGGCGCATCCGGCTAAATTTCCAGATGCCGTCTCGAAGGCGTCGGGAATTACGCCTAACGCACCTTCACGGCTCGCCAATCTTTTGAGCAAACCGGAACGGGTAGACCACCTCGCCAATGACTTAGCTACCATTCAAGGCTTCATCCACAAAACCCTGAGTAGCGATAACCAGGACGGACCTAGCGCATGAGTATTGATGTCACCACGTTAGATAACGGCCTGCGGATAATTTCTGATCACATGAGTACGGTTGAAACCGTGTCGTTGGGGGCCTGGGTCGATGTCGGGACTCGCGATGAGGCTATCGAAATTAATGGCATTTCCCATGTTCTCGAACATATGGCGTTCAAAGGGACAAAGCGCCGTACGGCCTATGAGATTGCCGAATCGATTGAATCTGTTGGCGGCAGTCTCAATGCCTATACATCGCGCGAACATACAGCCTATTTTGCCAAAGTGCTTAAGGAAGACGCTGGTCTGGCCGTCGATATCATCGGCGATATTCTTCAACATTCAACCATGGAGCCGGAAGAACTGGCCCGTGAGCAAACAGTGATTGTTCAGGAAATTCATCAGGCATATGACACGCCCGACGATATAATATTCGATTATTTTCAGGAAACCGCTTATCCAGATCAAGCCATGGGTCGCCCGGTACTCGGCACGGCGGAACGGGTTCGCGCCATGAACCGCAATACCGTGTTAGGGTATATGACGGATCATTATTCAGCGTCGAACATGGTTGTTTCTGCGGCTGGCAACATCGATCATGGTGCGTTCGTCAAACAAGTTGAAGACGCCTTCTCCGCCCTGCCTGCCCCTAAAAATTTCGATCGTGACGACGCCTCCTATAGGGGTGGCACATTTAGAGAAGAACGCGACCTTGAACAGGTTCATCTGCTACTCGGCGTCGATGGCGTATCTTATTCCGACCCGGATTTCTACGCAGCATCGGTCCTCTCTACTCTGTTTGGCGGCGGCATGTCGTCACGCTTGTTTCAGGAAATTCGCGAGAAGCGCGGCCTCGTTTACTCAATCTATTCATTCCTGTCGTGTTATACCGACGGCGGCACGTTTGCCGTTTACGCGGGTACCGGGCCTGAAGAAGCCCCATCCCTGGTGCCGCTGGTCAGAGACGAAATGGAAAAAGTCATCACCGATGTGACCGATGACGAAATCAACCGTGCCCGGGCTCAATTAAAAGCCAGCATACTGATGTCATTGGAAAGCACATCGTCACGCTGTGAGCAAATGGCCCGCCAGATCAGCTTGTTCGGTCGGCCGATCCCGACCGAGGAGACGGTTGAAAAAGTCGAAGCCGTCGATAATGCCGCCATCCGCCGCGTTGCTGCGCGTTTGTTCGCTGGCCCAACAACCCAAACCATCGTTGGTCCCAAAACCGACACCGGCACGTTCACCGCACTGGCAAGCTGAACCAAACGACAAACCAAACTGGGGCCGACCAAGGCATATGGTAAAACTTGTCATTTTTGATTGTGATGGCGTGTTGGTCGATAGCGAATATATTAGTATCCCTTTATTGGCAGAAGACATCACCGCCGCCGGTTATCCCATGGATACGGAAGAAGCGCTTCGACGCTACAAGGGCGGGAAATTCAGCCACCTCCAGCCTCAAATTGAAGCTGAGTTCGGTGTTTCTCTGGGAAATGACTGGATCAAACAATACTACCGCCGCCAATTTTCCGCCCTCGAAAAAGACGTGACCCCGGTTCCGGGTATCGCGAGCGTTCTCGATTTTGTCGACTCCAGTAAGCTTGAAAAGGCTGTCGCCAGTCAGGGCCCAATTGAAAAGATGGACATTACGCTGAGTGCTACTGGCCTGCTTAATCGCTTCAATGGCCGGATATTCTCAGCCAATATGGTCAAGCGCCCCAAACCGGCCCCTGACCTGTTCCTTCATGTCGCTGAAACTTGTGGCCATCACGCGCGCGACTGTCTGGTCATAGAAAACAGCCCAACCGGCGTCCGTGGTGCACGTGCGGCTGGTATGGCGGTGATGGGATTTGCGGCCGGTGGCGACGGAAAAGAATTATCAGCCGCAGGCGCAAACGTTATTTTTCAATCGATGTCTGAGTTCGCGGAAATTTTCGAAACCTGGGCTGCCATCAACGTCAATTCCGACCACCATGATGCTTAGTCGGGCGCGACGCTTTCATCAAGATAATGTTCGATTAAATAATATATCTGCTCCGCGTGCTCATCGCTGGTGAACACAAGATTGCTTTTTTCACCATAGATATTGAGCACATAACCACGTGCGTCAGCGATCTTTTCAAGCGCCGCCATAAACGGAATTAAAACCTTGTCGTTCAGAGATTCTGCCGTGGAATGACGTTCCATTTCTTCGGCGAGGTAGCGCATGAGCTCGTCTGGCGAGCGCTTTTCCGCGACTGATTTTGGGGCCGATTTTGGACCGCGAGAGGGCTTTCGTGACATGAAACTAATATTCCAGGGTTAATTCAAGAGTTCAGGCGTGCCCGGCTTCGTCAGAAAGCATTCTCGGGTCAATGCCGATTTTTTCCATGGCGTGCTGCCATCTGACATCCAGATCGTCCTCAAACAGCAATTTGTTATCAGATTCGACGTTCAGCCAACCGTTTTCCTTAATCTCCACATCAAGTTGCCCGGCCCCCCACCCGGCATAACCAAGCGCCAACAAGGATTTTTGCGGGCCATTACCAACGGCGATCGCCCGCAGGATATCGATGGTTGCGGTCAGTCCAACATCGGCGTTAACCCGCATCGTCGCTTCTTGAAAATAGTCGCAGGAATGCAAGACGAACCCTCGCCCGGCTTCAACCGGCCCGCCTGCGAGAACCCTTATCTGATCATGAACTTTAGACGACTCAATGCCGAGCTGTTCAAGAAGGTCTGGAAAGGCCAATGTGTCCAGCGGTCGATTAACCACAAGCCCCATCGCCCCTTCGTCATTGTGGGCACAAACGTAGATTACGGTTTTTGCAAAACGGGGATCCGGCATGCCGGGCATGGCGATCAGCAGTTGCCCGGATAGATAACCAGTTTGGTCGGAACGCTCTGTCATCATACACCATAGATAAGCTTGTCCATGCGCTCTAACAATACCCAAGCAACATTTCGAAACCTCGAGCAACATATTGACATAGCTTAATATGACATAAAACCGACATTTGAAAAAGTGCTCTCGTCAGACAGCGGAATTCCGATCCTATTCAACTGTTCGTGAAGGACGTCTTTGGGCGTGAATTTATCGTGTTCAGGGCGTATAAACCTGCTTATGAAACACCTTATTTCTCTCGTCGGGGCAGCGCTCTCCCTAATTCTCGGTTTTTCGGCTCCAGCGACGTCAGGTGAACCGACGTCCGGCTGGGTCAAAACAGATCAAACATCGGTCCGTTTGGTCGCGGCATCGCAGACCACGGGCAATAGCACGCAAATCCAGCTAGGCCTGCACTTCAAGCTGAAACCGGGTTGGAAGGTCTATTGGCGTTCTGCCGGTGATGCGGGTTTTCCACCACAGCTGGACTGGACCGGCTCAAGAAACCTGATGAATGCCGAGATCAGTTGGCCGACACCTGAACGGTTTTCAGTCCTGGGGCTCGAAACCCTAGGCTATAAAAAGGAAGTGGTGTTTCCGATCACAGCGCGTACGATTTTGCCGGAACAAGACCTCAACCTAAAATTGGCGCTCAAATATCTCACCTGTAGCGAAATATGCATCCCCTACGACACTGAGTTGAGCCTGACATTACCAGTGGGCCCACCGTCACCAAGCGCCTTTGCCCATCTTATTGACCGCTTCCGAGCGATTGTTCCCGGTAACGGTCGTAGCCATGGCCTGGAAATTGTAAGCGCGGAAGCTCAAGAATCCGCGACTTGGACCGGGCTCCGTGTTACCGCCACGTCATCCACCCCTTTCAATGCGCCAGACGTATTTGTCGAAGGCATTGCCGGACTTGCCTATGCCAAGCCAAAAATTTCGCTAAGTGCAGACAAAAGACAGGCGGTCATGGATGTTGGCGTTGACGGATTAAAGTACCTTGATGATAAGATTGGTAAGACCCTGGCCGGGCGCTCCTTTATCCTGACCCTTGCGGACGGGTTGCGCAGCGCCGAAAAGACCATTGATGTTGCACTCGGCAAACCAAACGAGATCCCCACATCGACGCCTCCACCGGCTCTGTCATTAATCACCATTCTCGGCCTCGCCGTTTTGGGCGGGTTGATTCTTAACCTGATGCCCTGCGTACTACCGGTTTTGTCACTTAAATTGATCGGTGCCGTCAGCCACGGTGGTGGCGAAAGCCGGACCGTGCGTATGAGTTTTATCGCCTCGGCCGCAGGAATTTTATTCTCATTCATGGTCCTTGCTGGCGTTCTGGTTGCCCTGAAGGCCAGCGGAGGAGCCATCGGTTGGGGAATTCAATTCCAACAACCCTGGTTTTTGATCGCCATGGCGGTCATGGTTATTTTGTTTGCTTGCAATCTCTGGGACTTTTTTGACGTTGGCCTGCCCCGTTTCATCGCCGATCTCAGTGGGCACTCATCCCAGATCAATGGACTTGGTGGGCATTTTGCTCAAGGCGCTTTTGCAACCATATTGGCGACGCCGTGCTCGGCGCCGTTTCTTGGTACGGCTGTCGGTTTTGCCTTGGCACGCGGCCCACAGGAAATTTTTTCTGTTTTCGCCGCCCTGGGACTAGGGTTGGCGTTGCCTTATTTGGCAGTTGCCCTATTTCCAGGACTGGCCACACGTCTGCCCAAGCCGGGCGCATGGATGATCCGCATGAAACACGTTCTCGGATTTGCCTTGTTGGCGACGGCCTTATGGTTAATGTCGGTCTTATACGCGACAACCAGCATGACCAATACGGTGATCCTGGGGGCACTGCTTTTGGCGCTGATTTTCACCCTCTATCTCGCTCACCGATTTCCCGTGCAAAAGCAGAAAACAAGGTTCATTGCTACCATCTTGGTTCTTGTTGCCGTGCTGCTCCCGGCAACCTTCGACGCCAAACAAAAGGTTGATATTTCGACCTATACGTCAGACATCAAATGGAAGACCTTTGACCAAGATGCTGTCGGCCGTATGGTCGCCGCCGGGCACACCGTGCTCGTTGATGTTACCGCAGACTGGTGCATCACCTGTCAAGTTAACAAAGCCGTCGTCCTTGGCCGTGATCCGGTATCGTCTCTGCTGAAGAACGGCACGGTTGAGCCCATGCAGGCCGATTGGACTCAGCCAGATGACGACATTGCCAAATACCTGGCCAGTTTCGGGCTTTATGGAATTCCGTTTAACGCGGTGTATGGGCCCGGTGCACCAGGCGGAATTGTCCTACCCGAATTGCTGACCCAAGACGCCGTATTAGAAGCCGTTAAAGCGGCCAGCGTAAAAAAAACCGCAGCGACATCAATCAACTGAACTGATTGGCAAATTTGGCTTAATGCGCTCACCTGTGATGTGGCGCACACCCAAGCAATAAATATTCGACTAAAATTTTTGGAATATTTATGCCATACTGTTGAGACGGCATTAACACCACGGCAACAGAGGATCAAATTAACGTCCGCGACCCGGCGGCCTTCAGGGAACTGCCACGATGACAACGATGCAAGCCAATTCATCAGACCACCACCTTTTTCAGCAAACTCAGCCCCCGTCGAACGAACAGGCTCATATGCCTGAAACCGTGACCCATAAAATTGACCAATTATCGAATACTCTCCAGCGTAAATGCCATAAGCTGTTAGCCGACAAAGTCGCTGAGAACGGCGGGCACTTGTCTGAAGACGACGTCAACATGTTGGCAAAAGCCTTCCACCACACTGTCGATGCGTTCAAAATCCAAATTACTGAAGCGGTCGAGGCCTTCGCCCAAGAGCGACATTGCAGCAAAGGTTACAACCAGAGGACCAATTCCTTTATCCGTTTGATGGTTCATAACTTCGAACACCAGTTTGCCAACGATCATGACCTGAAAGCTCACTCTGACTGTCTTTCACGGCGTATGTTACCAGGTTTTATAAACGCCGTTCATGCAATGGTCGGCACTCAGAATCAAATAGAGTATATGGAACAAAGTCAGGCGATTACCGCAAAGGTACGGACACGCGGCGACGGCAAGGTGGACTGGCAGGATGTCTACCAAACCCCAGGCGCACGGATGATTTCACTTGGCGCCCAAATCGAAATAGCTCAACATTTTCGCCAACCAGACAAGCGCATTGATTGGCTGATATCGATGATTAATTCCAATATGATCCCGGGTGACGAAGCGCAAGGCGACGTCGATTGGCAGTTCACTAGAGACGCCGCTGACCGGATGTTAGCCGCCGTTTTTAGCGACTTGCGCGTTGCCCTCGACAACAATGCCACCCGCCAGAAAATTCGCGCCACACTTGGCAAAGATATCGTCGCGGTGATGGATAGCGTTGTCGGTCGGTTTCAGTAAATATAAAAAAAGAAATCAATAATGCGCTATTTCCAGGTGGATTCTTCGGTCAGATTGATTATGTCTTGATCAGACAGCGCGTTTGACCGTCGCCACGTGCAGGTTCGGCGCTTTTTTTTGATCTGTTATCCAAGGGGGAAAGACCATGGCCATAAGTGCCGGAGACACGATTCCGCAAATCGATTTCACGACGATGACCGCTGATGGCCCTGGCCCAATCAGCGCCGACGCAATTTTCAAAGACAAAAAAGTCATTCTGTTCGGTGTGCCCGGTGCCTTTACGCCGACGTGTTCGGCTAAGCATCTTCCCGGCTATGTCGAACATGCCGACGCCATTAAGGCCAAGGGTGTAGATACCATTGCGTGCATGTCTGTCAACGACGCCTTTGTCATGGGCGCGTGGGGTATGGACCAGAAAGTTGGTGATAAGGTTTTGTTGCTGGCTGACGGTAGCGCGAAATTCACGAACGCCGCCGGACTTGTCCTCGACTTGACCGAACGCGGCCTTGGCGTCCGTTGCGAACGATTTGCCATGATTGTAGATGACGGCGTGGTCTCATCAATTCATGTTGAAGGACCCGGCGAATTTGAAGGCTCCAGCGCTGAAGCTATTCTCGGTCAGCTTGGTTAATTCGGGTAAAATCTTATATCGACCGGGGCCGTGCGGCAGCACGCCCCGGTCGCATTCGTTTAGCTGGCGACGTTTTTAAGTATGAATTCTCAGCGGAATTCCTCGGCGTGCAAGTTCATCGGCACATTCGTTTCCCGGGTGACCACTGTGGCCTTTAACCCAGTGCCATTCAACAGTATGGGCCGTCAGAGCTCGATCCAGGCGCTTCCATAGGTCTTCATTTTTAACCGCCTTCTTAGCCGCCGTGCGCCAGCCATTTTTCTTCCAGCCAAAAATCCATTTGGTAATGCCATCGCGGACATAAGTGCTGTCTGTATAGAGATCGACTTCGCTCGGACGGTTTAGGGATTCGATGCCTTGTATAGCGGCCATCAGTTCCATCCGGTTGTTGGTGGTCTCGGCGTCGCCCCCGCACAGCTCTTTCTCGTGGTCACGCCATTGCAGCAACACCCCCCATCCGCCCGGCCCCGGATTGCCGGAACACGCACCATCCGTATACATTTTAATCCGTTGTTTTTCGTCCGACATCTGTTTTCCAGTCCGTATTCTTCCGAGTGTTTCACACATCCAGGATTTTGTTGTTTGTATCAGTCTTTCGAAGACTTTTTTGATGACGATGATGCTTGCTACGGTATTTAAGCAATCAACAGGCCGGGTCAATAGAAACCGTATAACGGATCCGTGTGATCGCATTGGCAAGATAGGCAGAGGCACCCGTCAACTCGGCGTTGACGACACGACCGTGGCGCGACGTTTGGCCGCGCTGCAGAAATCGGCCAAAAAACCTATTTATCAAGGTCTGGCAGACGGGAGATTGGGGTACTCACACCCGACAGCTTGAACAACGACGGATCGATTATCGACACGGTGCGCCTGATATCCGTGTCGTTTATGACAATTCGCGTTCGGGGTCCGGCAATTGCTAAACTATTTAAGCCCCACCGGGAATACAGATTGAACTTATCTTCGCTTCCCTGGCTATCGTATGATGACAAGGTGTCTTTTCTGCCGCAGCTGTGCTGGATGATGAATACCTCGACATCGAAGAAAACCAAGCCCGCCAACCAAATGTCAGTGATATTGAAACAGCATTTGAAGCCGTCGCGGCGGGCTATAGTCGATTTGGTCGGACTTTATGGCGGTCCTGAAAATTGGCCTGGCCGATAACCACCATGGGCGTTCGAGCGCTGATCGCGTTGCACATGAAAGAAGGTCAATCGGCTTTCCTTATCCCTGCAACCATTGACAAACTCTTGCCCTCATCCTCTTTCAGGCGCAGAATCCAGTTATGAAAAGATGCCCTCTGGCCTTGATCTCACTGTCAGTCGCGTTAGCGATGGCGTTTGCACTCAGCCTACCGACGCCTGTGCTGGCGGCCAAGCCTGACGGCCTGGAAATAGAACGTCCCAAACCGGAACAAGACAGTGGTTTTCGGAAAGCCGGCAAAGCGATATTGGATGTGCAGAAGGCACTTTCCGATATGGGGTATTATCTGGGGTCGATAAACGGGCATCTGAACAGCGACACGCGCGCTGCCATCCGGGTCTATCAGCAGGGCGCCGGTCTTGCCGTCGATGGCAAGGTTAGCCGCCATTTGTGGGACCTACTGACCAACGCGGTTGAGATTCATAATCTGTTAAAGCGCCTGGACAACGTCCGCACATCCGGGAAAACCGAAGCCCGAAAAGCCCTATTGGCCCATCCGGCGACCCGTGATCTTATTACTGACCGGTCTGATGAAAAAGCCGACCCTAAACGTGACGCCTCGGCCTGTTTTGCTGCCCCAACGGTGCGCTGTTTGATTGATGCGGCGCTGGCAAACGTTAAGGCTGTATTTAAGCCTGAGCTTCGTGACTGGGCATTGAGCGAAATCTTGGTCGCACAATCACGTGCCGGACTTAATCAGGCAGCGATGGAAACAGCCGCCCGCATGACAGACCCCCGTCTAATCATTGTCGCCCTTCGCGATATCGCCGAAGGCCAAGCGACCGCCGGAAATGGTGATGCGGCACGCGATGCAGTTGGTATTATCCCAGACGTCAAAAAAAGGGCTGACGCACTGGTTTCGATTGCCGAAATCCAGACCCAACGTGGCGTCTTTACCGAAGCCCGCAAAAGCATCGCCCAACTCAACACCTTGCTGGACAAGGTCGGCTCAGGGGCAAAGCGTATCTCACTTGAAACCCGTATCGCCGTCATGCTGGCAAAGGCAGGCGACCATGCGGATGCCGCTGATCTTTTAGCCCGGGCTGAAACCTGGGCGCGGACAAAAGTCGCGGGTACGGAAAGGGGCGTCGCACTTCGTCACGTCGCGGCTGCACTGGCCGAAACCGAGCGCCCTGACCAAGCCCTAGGCGTGCTTAATGACATTAATGCGTCGTCGGAACGCACGTCGGTGTTGATATCAACGGCAACGGCGCAAGCACAGGCGGGTGACGCCGCAGCGGCATTGGCGATCGCCGATAGCATTGATGCCGTTCGGTACCGGGCAGTGTTACTTGGCAAGATCGCCTTATCTCAGGCCATTTCTGGACATTTTGAGAATGCCGAAACCACGTTGCAAACGGCGATTGCGGCAATCGACAAAATCGGCTTGCCTTACGCACGGGCGTTTGCCCTTAGCCGGATCGCGCTGACCATGAGCAAGGTCGGTGCGCTCCTGCCTAGTCAGGCGGAGGAAACGTCGGCGAACCAAACCCCAACCGGCTGGTCACGGTTTACTAAGGCGGCTGAGCTTGCCGGTGGCATTGAAGACAATCGGCTCAAGGCCCATGCATTGTGGTCGATCAGCGCAGATCAACGCCGCAGCGGCGACCTGGAAGGCGGAAAAACGACCGAGCGGTTGGCGGATGCCGCCAGCGCCAAAATCAAAAGCCGCCTGACCCGAGTGTGGATGTTTGCCGAATTGGCGACGGATCAGGCGCGGTCTGGGGATATGGAGATGAGCTGGCGGACCCTACGACGTGGTCTTGATAATTCTGAGGCAATCGACAATTCCTGGGGTCAGGCCCGGGCACTTGCCAAATTGGCACAGACAATGGTCGAGATGGTGGCGTTAGACACGCCGCAACAATGACGCAGTTCGCTTGCCCGTCAGGATCGAAACGCCTAAAGTTCCGCAACGGATTTATTCGCAAGACCATGAGGGATACCTGACCATGACCGAGCCCGTCGTCGCCCAAAAATCGCCTTTTGCTATTGAGGTTGAAGCTGGGAAAAAATATTTTTGGTGTTCCTGCGGGAAAAGCGCTAAACAACCTTTTTGTGATGGAAGCCATGCGGGAAGCGATTTCGGCCCGGTCGTTTTTGAAGCGGATACTGCAAAAACGGTGTTTTTTTGCGGCTGCAAAAAATCCAACAAACAACCAATGTGCGACGGGACACATTCTTCACTGTGACGCCTTCTTTGGTAAAATCCCATAAGACAGCTCGTACGCTGTCCGCCTGTCTTGGTGCAATGTTACTGCTTGGTAGCTGTTCAGCTGCAGAGAAGGTTACCAATCTGTTTTCCAAGCCAACAATCTTACCATGCCCAGATTATCGTATTCTGGCAGATGCCGCGAATTACACAACGTTTCGCCCCGGTACTGGACGCGATTTAACGGATGTTGATGTTGAAGGAAATTTCGACAACATGCGTCTTTCCTGTAAAACCAACTTAGATAAGGAAACCAAGATCGGGACTATGGACGTTGAGGTTATTCTGGATTTCATTGCCCAACGCGGGCCCGCCAATACAACCCGTAAAGCGACGTTCCCTTATTTTGTCAGTGTCGCCAATATGGATAAAAAAATACTCTACCGTGAAGAATTCGACGTGTCTGTCAGTTTCGAAGGCAACCGCACCGGCCTTGGGTTTCGCAATGCCCCTATTACGTTGGAACTGGACCTGAAGCCGAACATTACCGGCGAGGACTATGTCATATATACGGGCTTTGTTTTAACCCCTGAGCAACTTAAGCATAACCGTGCCCGCCGCCGTCAAGTGACCCAATAGCATAACATCCGGCCCATTTTTTTCTCTCTTCATCCCGCACCAGTTCATATCCACTCACACCAATTTTATTGTTTATGTACATCTTGTTCATAAGCTTGGTCTATTGTGTGAAACTGGATAGATTATGCGATTGTCATTATCATATTTGCGTTGTGGACATGGGCTCGACTGTCTTGAAGAATTTTTTAATGTGTCTTGTTTTGGTCCTGACCGTGGGATTGGCAAGCGGGCCGATTGCGGCGGCTCCCCTCAAAATAACCGTCACCGCCGCTCATTTCTCGCCGTTGCAAATGATGATCGATGGGAAGGCGACGGGCTATGTGACAGAGTTGGTGGAACGTGTCATTGCACGGGTAAATGCGCAGTTCCCAATCGACGCCTCACCTGTACAAATCCTACCCTTCCGCCGCGCCTTAAAAGGGCTCACCGGCAAACCCAACGTTCTTTTCTTTTCATTATCACGAACCAAGGAACGAGAAGATAAATACATCTGGGTCGGCGCAGTTTCGCCTTACGAGATTTTCTTTTACAAGTTAAGGGGAAACCAAGCGATGCAATCTCGCACGCTCGGCGACGCCATTGAACACGGGCACGTATTTGGCGTTACAGCGGCCAGCAATACCGAAGAAGTGCTCAAAAATCTACACCTGAAAAAAGGCGAGAATTATGTGACCTATCCACATTATTCAAACGGAATCGCCATGTTATTCAGACATCGATTTGCGTTATTGCCATTAACGCCGTTTGTCGCCCGCGCGAATGTCTGCAAACTGGGCTTTGATGGTGACGCCATTGAACCGATGATTCGGGTCAACGAACTTTCCAATTCACTTTGGCTGGTTTTTTCGAAAGGCACCAACCCCTTGCTAGTGAAACGGTTCAAAAGCGCGTTGCAGGCACTAAAGACCGAGGGTATAGATCGGGTCATCCGACAAGATTATTTGGATAAGCTCAACAGTAAGCCTTGCACAACAAACGAATAACACCGGTCTGGGCGAAATCAGGATATTTTTCGTCGCTCAATAAGGATAACTTGCTTACGCCCCTTCAGCGACAATTCTTCGGACGCGGTAATTTCAACGCCAGCGGATCGCATCGTTTGTGCATCGACAATCAACTCACCTGCGTTCGCAGCGGAACACAAGCGGGCGGTTACGTTGACGCTATCGCCGATCACGGTGAAATCCTGACGATCCGTCGGCCCGATGGCACCCGAGATGACCGGCCCAGAAAACACGCCAACACCGACGCCCCTGGGCAGATGCTCCCTATCAAGATCACGAAGTAGTTTTTCAGCGGCCTTAATCGCCCGCTCTTCCCGATTCTCGCCATCAAATATAGCCAACACCGCATCGCCAATCATTTTGTCAACATCGCCACCAAATTGGGTGATCGCGGCGACCTGTATGGACATCACGCGATTGAGAAATTTAACGACTTCTTCCGGCGTTCTTTCCTCGGAATAGGCGGTAAAATTGCGAATGTCACTCATCAGTAAAGTACATTCAATTTGACGCGAGCCAATTGCGGTTTGCCCAACAGACTGACGGGTCGCGTCAATCGTCGAGCGAGAGACAAATTTCTCGAGCTCCTGGCGTAACCGCGCCAGTTGGCTTGTGCGCCAGTCAATGTCACGTTGCGCCCGCGAGATAATGCCGTTGCTGGCAAGACCAAGTAAAACAAGAAATATCAGCGGCGCAGCAACTGCCGGGCCAACGGCTTTCAACAGAACCTTGTCTAATATGCCGACTGGCTCATAGAGCTCGACGACAAGCCGCCCGCCACTGTCTAGTTGAAGAGGAACATACAATTCATACAATTCAGTGCCGTCATCGGCCGGTTTTCTGACAATCGTTCTCTCGTTTTTCACCATTGCCGCCAAAAAGGCCGGGCTTGCGTCAAGGTGACCAATTCGACTGTCGATCGTACTGTAAACAATCGTGCCGTCGGGCCCATAGATTTGCAGACGCGACAAACTCAATTCAGATTCTTCAGTGCGCAGACTTTTTAGAAATTGCGCGCCACTGGGCGTCTCGTATACCCCTTCTGGCAATGCCCCCTCCGACAACGCTGTCCATGGAACCGGCGCGGTTTGCATCATCGCCTCATCAATAATTGCAGCGCGGCGCGAGGCAAACTCTAGATAAATCGATTCCATCAACTCTGTACCGCCGACGGCCACAGCCCCACCGAACGCGACCCCCAAAATCAAATACAAGGGGAACACCCTGCGGCGAATCAAGCGTTTAAGTGGGTAGGGGTTGTCAAATTCAGATTGACTGTTGGTCACGAAGTATCATCCCTGAAAGCGATTAATTTGAATTTAGTCCTAGAGGCAACGTCGCAAAAATCAATGATAGCATATTTGGTCTCTCGCCCACCATACATACAGGAAGATGTATGTGATAAAAAATCTAGGGCTGATTTTAGATAGTTCAATATTGATCAGACTCAAGGGCCTAATTTCGTTCTCATTCTGTTGACCGAAGGCCGAAGTCATGGGATATTGCGCCAATAAAGTCTGACTGTTCTCAGATGATCGTTGCGGGAGAGCGCAGGAAAATTGACCTGCCGCCGAAGGAGCAACCGCCCCGGAAACTCTCAGGCACCCGAACCGCAACGAGATGAGGCTCTGGAAAGTGAGTCGGACAATTTTGTCCTTGGCTCCACCGAAGATGTAAGCTTTCTGCATGGTTCTGCAGGTTAGTGAATCTTTCAGGTTCCGTGACAGAGGGGGCACCCTTCGACCAAGGGTTGGTTGCATAAAAGGCGACTGACCCTTGATCGAAGCGTTGCTGAACTCTGTTATTAAGGGACGAGCCACATGGGCGATCAACCTGGACCCCAAGAAATTTTACAAATTACCCCCCTTGATGCGCTGCATCATGAATTAGGGGCAAAACTTGTGCCTTTTGCCGGGTACAGCATGCCTGTCCAATATCCCATGGGTGTCCTGAAAGAACATGAACAAACGCGCACCCGCGCAGGCCTATTTGACGTCTCACATATGGGGCAAGCCTACTTAAAAGGGGCCGATGCCATTGCCGCCATTGAGGCTCTCGTGCCAGGAGACATTGCCAATCTTCCTCCGGCCGGGGTTCGCTACAGCGTTTTAACCAATGAATTAGGCGGTATCATCGACGATCTGATGATCTCAAAATACAATGGTGAGTTATTTCTGGTCTTCAATGCAGCATGCAAAGCACAAGATATCGCCCATATTAATGCCGGTATCGGTGATCGTGCGGCACTTGAAGTCATCGAAGACAGGGCGCTGGTCGCATTGCAAGGCCCCGCAGCCACCGACGTATTATCACGCTTCATACCGGCCGCCCGGCATATGAGTTTCATGACCATTTCCAAGCTGCATTTTGGCGACGTTGACTGCATTGTCACCCGCTCCGGCTATACCGGCGAAGACGGCTACGAGATTTCCATACCAGCCGCCGACGCGGAAAATTTCTGTCGTCTGTTACTGGGTGAAGACGAGGTCGAGGCCTGCGGCTTAGGGGCACGAGATTCGCTTCGGCTTGAAGCCGGGTTATGCCTTTATGGCAACGATATTGACCAGAACACAACGCCCATTGAGGCTGGATTAACCTGGATCATCGGCAAACGCCGTCGAGAAGAAAAAGGGTTTCCGGGTGCCGACATTATTATTCGCCAAATCGCCGAAAAATCACCAAGAAAGCGGGTCGGTATTCGTCCGCTCGGGCGGGCCCCGGCCCGCGCCGGCACGGAAATCACCGATGCCAGCGGCAACATCGTAGGCAAAATCACTAGCGGCGGTTTCGGCCCGACGGCTGGCGGACCGGTTGCGATGGGATATGTCCCCATCGAAATGGCCAATCCGGACACGGAAATTGGTTTATCCGTGCGCGGCAAAATTCTGCCGGCCAAGGTCGTAAAAATGCCAATCGTTCCACACAATTACTACAAAGATTAACAACAGGAGCCCAATTAATGAACACGAAATACACCGACGATCATGAGTGGATCACCGTTGAAGGTGACGTCGCCACCGTCGGCATCACCGACTATGCGCAAAAGGCGCTCGGCGACATCGTTTTTGTCGAAACACCTGACGTTGGCAACCATATTTCCGCAGGGGATGAGGCCGGTGTTGTTGAATCCGTTAAGGCTGCCAGCGAAATTTATGCCCCGGTTTCCGGCGAAATCGTTGCTGTCAATGAAGACTTGGAAGACGAACCTTCCAAGATCAACACGGACCCGACAACTGACGGATGGATGTTCAAAGTCGCCTTATCCGACAGCAGTGAACTAGAAAGCTTGATGGATGAAGATGCCTATAAATCCCATGTAGAAGGCTTGGAGTGATGACAACGCCGACTTTAAATGAGCTTGAACACCGAGGCGACTTTGTCCGCCGCCATATTGGACCGGGGGAACCTCAGATTCAGGCAATGCTTGACCAACTTGGTCTTGCAACACTTGACGCCCTGATTGACAAGACCGTCCCGGCCAGCATTCGTTCACGCGAGCCTTTAAAGATCGGCAGAAACATGACCGAGCGCGGCTCCCTGTCCTACCTGCGCAAAATGGCGGAGCGGAACCAGGTCTTTGTGTCGATGATTGGCATGGGCTATTACGGCACCAAACTGCCAAGCGTAATCCTTAGAAACGTGCTGGAAAACCCTGGTTGGTATACGGCCTATACGCCCTATCAGGCGGAAGTTAGTCAGGGGCGCATGGAAGCGCTGCTTAATTATCAACAGATGGTCATCGACTTGACCGGCATGGAGTTAGCCAACGCCTCCTTGTTGGACGAAGGCACAGCCGCCGCAGAAGCGATGTCCATGTCCAACCGAATTTCGAAATCCAAAAGCAAGGTGTTTTTTGTTGATGCGGATACTCATCCACAAACCATCGACGTCATTCAAACCCGGGCCGGGTCATTGGGCTTCGACGTAGTGATCGGAAATGCGGAAACTGAGTTTAATCAACACGATTGCTTTGGTTTGCTGGTCCAATACCCCGGTTCGAGCGGTATGGTGCGCGATATTCGCGGGCTCATTGAGGCAGCAAAACAAAAAAAGACTATTGTTACTGTCGCATCTGACTTGCTGGCACTCTGCCTGCTGACCCCTCCGGGTGAAATGGGCGCTGATATTGTCGTCGGCAACTCCCAACGCTTTGGCGTCCCCATGGGCTACGGTGGCCCGCACGCGGCCTTCTTCGCAACCCAGGAAAAGCACAAACGCTCAATGCCCGGACGGCTTATAGGCGTGTCCATCGATTCGGCTGGAAGTCCGGCTCTGCGCATGGCCCTGCAAACCCGTGAACAACACATCCGTCGAGACAAGGCGACATCAAACATCTGTACGGCGCAAGTGTTGCTGGCCGTTATTGCTGGATTGTACGCAGTCTATCATGGTCCGGATGGCTTGAAGCGGATTGCCGGAAAAGTCCATCGCATGACGCAAATACTCGCCAGCGGCCTTCGCCGTCTGGGGTTTGCGGTCGTCAACGACAGTTATTTTGATACGCTGACGGTTCACGTGCCCGGACAGGCCAGCCGCATTGCCGCCAGAGCGCGGGAAGCACGGATTAATTTGCGGGTTATCGACAACGACCACCTTGGAATTTCCTTTGATGAGACCACCCGGCGACGCAATTTAACGGCGCTTTGGAACGTTTTTTCTACTAACGCCGATCAGGCGCTGGATGTTGTCGAGATTGACCGTCAGGTCGAAGACTGTATCCCGGTCGCACTTCAACGAAGCAGCCCCTACCTTTCTCACCCCGTGTTCAATCTCTACCATTCAGAGACAGAATTGCTCCGCTATCTACGGTATATGGCGTCTAGGGATATCGCCCTTGACCGGGCGATGATCCCGCTTGGGTCATGCACCATGAAACTGAATGCAACGACTGAGATGATTCCCGTGACGTGGCGGAATTTTGGTGCCATCCACCCCTTCGCGCCACTTGACCAGACCCAAGGCTACCAGCAGCTTTTTGAAGAATTAGAACAGATGTTATGCGAAGCCACGGGTTTTGCCGCTGTGTCTCTTCAGCCCAATGCTGGGTCTCAGGGCGAATATGCCGGGTTAATGACCATCGCCAAATATCATCAAAGTCAGGGGCAAGGTTATCGTAACATATGCCTCATTCCGGCCAGTGCCCATGGCACCAATCCGGCAAGCGCAATCATGGCAGGTATGCGGGTCGTGGTGACCAACTGTGACGCGAGCGGCAACGTTGAGATTTCAGATTTGAAGGCCAAAGCCGAGGAACACAAAGAAAACTTGGCCGCCCTGATGATCACTTATCCGTCCACCCACGGCGTGTTTGAAGAAGCAATCATCGAGATCTGTGACATTATTCATGATAACGGTGGTCAAGTTTACATGGACGGAGCCAACCTTAACGCCATGATCGGCCTATGCCGTCCGGGAACCTTCGGGCCGGATGTGTCGCATATGAACCTTCACAAAACATTTTGCATCCCCCATGGTGGTGGCGGGCCGGGCGTTGGCCCGATTGGTGTCGGTGCCCACCTCGCCCCCTACCTGCCCGACAGCACTCAGGTCGATGGCGTAAACCCGGCAGCGCGTGGTCGGGAAACCATTGGCTCGATCTCTGCCGCCCCGTGGGGATCGGCCAGTATCTTGCCAATCTCCTGGTCTTACATGTTCATGATGGGTGGTGACGGCCTTAAAAAAGCCACCGAAGTCGCGATCCTCAATGCAAACTACATCGCCCATCGACTGAACCCACACTTCCCGGTCGTCTACACCGGCAAAAATGGCATGGTCGCCCATGAATGCATTGTTGATCTGCGTCCGGTCAAGGCGTCATCGGGAATTACCGTTGATGACATCGCCAAACGCTTGGTTGATTACGGGTTTCATGCCCCGACGACGTCTTTCCCGGTCGTTGATACCTTAATGATCGAGCCAACAGAGTCAGAGACCAAGCGTGAATTGGACCGCTTCTGTGATGCAATGATTGCCATCCGTGAAGAAATTCGCGAAGTCGAAGACGGAAAGGCGGATGCCAAAAACAACGTTCTCACCAATGCTCCGCATACCCACCACCTTCTCATGGAGGATGAGTGGACACGACCCTATTCAAAAGAACAGGCCTTTTTCCCACTGGCAGGTTTGCGTGACGATAAATACTGGCCGCCGGTCGGGCGGGTCGATAATGTTTATGGAGACCGCAACCTCGTCTGTAGTTGCCCCTCGATCGACAGTTACAGAGACGCCGCCGAATAATTTGAACAAGGACGCGTATTGGACCAATTAGTCAGCTTACTTCTTGGCGGCACCGGACTGGATATGTCAGGGTTACTGGTTCTTTGCGGGGCTTCTTTTCTCGGCAGTTTCCTGACCGCTTCGATGGGCATCGGTGGCGGCATGTTGATGTTGGCAACGATGGCGCAAATTCTGCCGCCCTTCGTGTTGATCCCAATTCATGGCGTCGTGCAACTGGGCTCCAACGTCGGTCGTGCCGCACTGATGCGCAGCCATATCCTGACCAGCATCATTCCCGCCTTCCTGACGGGAACGTTACTGGGAGCGGCAGTGGGGGCCAAGCTGGTGATTACGTTACCCGGTGCGTTACTGGAAGCGATCCTTGGCCTGTTCGTTCTGTATGCAACCTGGGCGCCTAAATTCACCGCATCTCAACCCGGCAAACCAACATTTTTCGCGGTAGGGATTGCCGCAACCATTGCAACGATGTTTGTCGGTGCAACCGGGCCACTGATCGCGCCCTTCGTCAACGCCGCCTGCCCAAAACGACAACAAGTCGTGGCCACTCACGCCACACTAATGACCATTCAACACGGGTTCAAAATTGTCGCTTTCGGCACATTGGGGTTTGCTTTTGGACCTTACGTCCCCTTTCTCGTCAGTTTGATTGCTTTTGGCTTTGCCGGAACCTGGTGCGGTAAACATATGCTCTTGCGCTTACCGGAACGCTTTTTTAGAACTGGGCTTAAAATAATCCTGACCGTGCTTGCCTGCCGACTTCTCTATGGTGCGATCGGAAGTTACATTTCAGCAAGAACATCCGGTATTTAGATTTACGGTTAAGAGAAATTTCAGATTTAAATTTATAGGAAACATTCTGTATTTTATGGGCAGGTGAATTTCATATTTATTTGAACACTCTTCTCGCTTACACGGCGATATGGACTAAGACATTTGAATATTTCAAACGAAGATCGCGACGCCTTACATATCTTACCTCTGGCAATGATGCCAATCGAGACACGCGCGTTAAGGCAAGCCAAATTAATCAAGAATGTGCGCCTTCAGACCGTTGTCGAGATTTTCTCTGATGCCAAGACTGGCAGCGGGCAATTGGATATTGAGCAACTTCCCCAGCAATTTGGCTGGCCCGCCCGCCCGCCTCATAAAGATCTGAAAATGCTGAGACAGTTGGGGACTTTAACCAGTTACGATATATACAGTCTTCGTATTCTGTTTCGCGAACATGACATTCCATTTGACAACATCGCCGAATTGAGGTTGTCAGATGACAAAATTTCCGAACTTAGCGAATACATGAAAAAATTCACCTACCCGCTGATCGAAACCATTTATGGCAGCGAGGCCGGAACAATTAGCAGCTTTGACGATGTGCTCAACCTTTTTCGCCATCCGGACATAACCAAGGTCCGTGATCGGCTTAACAAAATGGCGAGCACAATGATGATCAATGCCGAAGAGTTACCGCGATTTCTCGAAGATTTTGGCGATGTGTTTCTGTCGCTGTCCTATTACCGGCAGACCATGACCGAGCTGGAGCCACTGGTCGAAGACTTTCTCAATTCCGTTGACAATCTTAGCCAAAATTCTCAGTTGCGTCAGCGGCCCGGTTTAATGGACACCTGCCGTGAAATTCAGGCGACAATTAATAACCTGATGATCGCCATCAGCGGTCGGTTCGAAACCTTTGACAAATACACCAGTGATATGTGGGAGGACCCAAGCGCTGAGCGGTTCCAGCACGTCAAACGGTTCATTGAAAATTATCACACGACAATCGGCGGCAGCCTGTGTTCAATCGGCGTTAAAATGCGGGCCTGGGCCCTTGCCTTTCCGAATTCCAACGCAGGTGGGCCCTCTAAACGTGTCGATTTCATCATGTCGGAAATGCGCCAAGGCATCGATATCCTTCATCAAATCGAAGCCAACGCCCCGAAAATTGACCGGATAGGTTAACCCTGCCCTCTGGCCGTTTAGCGTTGGTCTTTGAGAGCAAACGGGTTGAGTTTGCCGCGGTAGTACGTCATCGGTGCACGGGCACAGTTACTCATTTTGATATCGATAATATGGCCAATGATTATAGCGTGATCGCCGCCATGAAATTCTTCCGTTCGCTCGCATTCCAAAGCCACCAGAAAATCATCCAGGATTGGCGTTCCCCGAACACTCGGAGACCAGGACACACCGTTTGCTTTATCTTCGCCCGAACGGGCAAAAGCCATGGCCGTTTCTTCCTGAACATCGGCCAGGATATGGACGGCAAAATAGGGAGAAGCCTTGAACGCGGCGCGTGACGCCGACATTTCGCCGACACAAACAAGGATCAGGGGCGGGTCCATCGACAACGACGAAAAGGCGCTTGCCGTTAGCCCGGCAATTCCATCCTGCCCGACCGCAGCCGTGACGACCGTAACGCCACTGGCGAACCGACCAAGGGCGTCTCGGTAGAGAGTCTGATCAACAACCATGACGTCTTCTAACGCATTATGAAAGAATCAGCCAGTGGTTCAGTTGTCGTCAACATTGATAGGTGAGCACCCGTAAAACCGAACAATTTAAAACAAACCCTCGCCATCATCAAAGCCGTCTTCGTCATCGCCAAATAAGTTTTCGACGTAACTGAATTCTTTACGAAAACCCCGCCTGGATAGCAGTTTTTCTTGTGCCCCTTTGGGGAAATCTGAAAAATTGATCACTTTCTTTTCAATCAGAATATCAACCAAATCTTCCATGACGCGCGACAGCGCCAAATCGGACTGCGCCCATTCATCGTTTTGCGCCGCTGCAGGTATGTTTTTTTGAATGAAAGCAGCTAAGGCCGGGTCGTTGGCCGCGACTTCCTCCGTGCCTTCCAACTGATCCTCATAAACGGCCAGAATCTTGCCGTCTCCGTCGCGATGTACAAATGGCATGGCGGAATTCTCTCATCTATTCAAACGCGTGCTCGAAGTCTACTCGACCCCACACTGAGAAGGGAACTTAATCAACAACGCTTAGGAAAAAGATAACGTTAAAGTCTATTAACCATATTTTTTATAATCAAATTCATACATGGCCCCTAACTTGAATGTTTGCGCCGCCAATCAAACCAACGGCACAGACAATCCAAACGGTCGGGGTATCTATGAGCATAAAAAAGCACCTATTCACATTTGCCTGTTCGGTCGTCGCGGCGACTGCTGCAGGGGCCACATATGCAGGAGAGGCCTCACAAATAAGCTGGTTTCGTGTGTTGGACAGAGATGCCAATGGCGATGTGTCACTTCATGAACTCCAAACCATACGCAACACCCGGTTCTTCAATATGGATACCAACAGAGATTTCGTACTTTCCCGAAATGAACTGGCCAACAATGCCGGATGGCAAAGACGGTTCCGACGCCTTGATACCAACGAAGACGACAAAATCACCCTAAGGGAGTTCGAACACAAGGGACGCACGCGCTTCGAGGCGATTGACCAAAACCGCGACGGTCGAATTACCCCACAAGAAGCCCTCACCTTTCAGCGCAAAGTGCGCCGCCACTGGGAAAAAAACCTTAAGGCACGAAAAATCAGCTAAGGCGACGTTTTACCGGCCCTTTTTCGCGCCAACAAAATGAAAATCAATCCCATAAAAGAGACCAGCGCAAATAACGAGAACGCCGTAGTATAGGCGCCGACCTTGCTGTAAATTCCAGCAAATGCGACAGGCCCAAGGACAACACCAAAATAGGTGACAAACAACGACGCCCCCGTCGCGCTACCGATCTGGTTTACTGGTGCCAATCTGGCGACTTCGGCCAAATAGACACCGTTCCAGCCAACGGCTGTAAAACCAAACAAGGCCATGACGACATAGACCAGAACCTTGGTTGTTTGCGGATCCAGAAATCCGGTCATCACGGCAGCGGAAATAGTGATGAGTGTTACGCCAAGTAAGACTTTGTTGCCGTCCCCCAACCGGTCGGCCACCCACCCCCATAGGATACGCCCACTAACACCAAAAACTTGTAATACCGCCAAGACAACACCCGCCTCGACCAGCGTAAAACTGACATCTGCAACCAACATGGTGACGGCAAACGTCACCAAACTGACCTGCATCGCGGAAAATGCAAATGAGGCCATCGAAATCAGGCGCAGGTTTCGGTGGCGCAAGATCATCCGGATATCGCTAAGCGGGGCGGCGGTAAACCCCAAACCCGGTTCGCGCTCGTCATCCCAGGCTGCCCTTAATGGCTGAATAAGGAGCATCACCGCGACAGTAACCATCGCCGCCGCCAGTAAGGCGGTTTGCCAACCAAATTGCAAGGCGATGGTCGGGGCCAATAACCCGGCGACGACACCGCCAAGCGGCACCCCGGTTTGTTTGATCGAAAAAATCAGATTTCGGTTTGCCGGTTTGGTCACCTTCATCAGAACTTGGGCTGCAGGCGGATTGGTCAGGCCATAACCAAAACCAATAAATACAGCACCCAATGCAATCGCACTGAGCCACGGCAGCGTCGTCAATGAACAGCCGATCGCAGCAAAGGCCAACGCCATTTGGGAACACCGAAGCGGCCCCCAACGACGAACAATTGTACCCCCCAAAGCGGACGTCACCATCGCACCAAAGTAAACAATACTAACCTGAAACCCGATCAATGAAGCCTCGACGCCGTGGGCGCTCGCCAATTCCGGCGCGACCGAGGCGGGAAGGATAACGACCATACTGGCCAAACCTTGGACCAGCGTCGTGACAAAAACGACTGTACTTAATTTCATATTAGGTTTCGACAACAGATCGCACTCACTACTATGTCAATTGACGGCAATAAAAATGGTGACCTTGCGGGAAGAGTTTGTAAACATTCCTACATCTGAACATAGTCATAACGGAAAGCCGACGGGAAGGGAAAAACGATGAGGCTCGTGAGTTACAACATCCAATACGGTACCGGCAAAGATGGCGTCGTCAACCTTCCACGCATCGCCGCTGAAATTGGCGACGCCGACATCATCGCCCTGCAAGAGGTCGAGCGATACAATTCGCAAACCGGCATGACCGATCAAGTCGCCGTACTGGCGGCCTTGTTTCCTGACCATTACTGGGTCTATGGCCCCGGACTTGACCTCGATGCCAGTTGTCACGACGCCGATGGAACTTTGCTTAATCGCCGCCGTCAGTTCGGTAACATGCTTTTGTCGGCAACCCCCATTCAGTCCAGTCGAAATCATCTTCTGCCTCGGTTTTCGCTGGTTGAACAGCTGACCTTACAACGCTCAATGATTGAAGGCGTGATTAATTGTGAGCTCGGACTGATTAGGGTTTATTCCGTTCATCTCGGGCATTCTTCGGCAGAGGAACGCGAAGGCCAAATCGAATACCTGATGGATGTTCTGCGTACAGCCCCCGATCTCGGTGGAGCGTGGTCGGGGCGTCAGGCACCGTCGCATTGGCGTGAAAATGGACAGCAGCAACCGCAGATGCCCCGCCCAGCAATTTTTATGGGTGATTTTAACCTGACGCCTGATTTCAAAGAATATGAACGCCTCGCCGGACGCATGGATTCCTATTATGGGCGAACCACACCAGCAAATGGCCTGATAGATGCCTGGATCGGTTGCGGTCACGCTTGTGATGAAAAAGCAGGCGTAACCTGCCCTGACAAAAGGGGTGACATGCGTATTGATTACGCGTTTGTCAGCCCCGACCTTGCCCCTGCCCTAAGGACGATGACCGTCGGTAACGATGCCGTTGGTTCTGATCACCAGCCAATTTACCTGGACATGGAAATCGATTAAGCCGTCCCCTCAAGGTTTACTTACCGATTGGTGCTGGGAGCCATCATTTGGTCTGCCGTTTTCATAACTTTCGAATTCATGTCATAGGCCCGTTGGGCGCGGATCAGGTTGGTAATCTCTTCAATGGGGTTGACGTTGGAATTTTCGACAAACCCTTGAAGGATCGTCCCTCCACCGCCTTGCCCGGCCACGACAACCGATGGGGCACCCGAATTCGTGGTCGGTACAAACAGGCTATTGCCAACAGCTTTCAGCCCCCCTTCGTTGGGAAACAGCACCAATTGGATCGTCCCGACGTTGGCCGGAACCTGTTGCCCCGGCACTGTCGCAAGAACCGACCCAGAGGAATTGATTGATATTTTCTGGGCATTTTGCGGCACTGCGATGTCAGGCTGTAGTGGATAACCGTCGTGGGTAACAATCGACCCTTCCGGGCTTAGTTGAAAAGTACCCGCCCGGGTATAGCCGGTGTCTCCGTTGGGTAAACGAATTTGAAAATAACCGCCTCCCTGAATGGCTAAATCAAGTGGATTCTCCGTTGACTTTAAGAACCCTTGATCCGACACCCGGTAAATAGAGCCGGTTTTTACGCCGAGACCAGAATACACTCCGCCGGGAAGGGCCTCACTTGGGGCAGAAGACGCGCTCGCAGGGCGGCGCAAATTTTTATAGATCAGATCGTTAAACTCAACACGGCGACGCTGAAACCCAGTGGTGTTCATATTCGCCAGATTGTTGGCCACTGTTTCCGTTCGGCGCTCCTGGGCCAACATGCCCGACGCTGAAATCTGTAAGGCTAACATCTTAAAGTCCTCATTATTCCCGTTTCACGTTTGACGTCCCTCCGGTCGCGCCGAGGGATCGTGACCTCCAATACTATGCAGGAGGCATGCCAACATTTTAACGGAGTATTTTCAACTAGTTAGCGTGACTAACCTGGCAGACAAGGCCTACACCGCAGCATCGATTTCGCCCACTGGGCAGTTCTTTCCCAATGGGTTACTGCATCCAAGCGTCCAAATTATTTTGGCGTTGATATCGCCTTAAATATGACTGCGCCCATGGTCGGCATTAAGGTCAATATCCGGACCAAGCGGAACAATGCCGGTCGGGTTTACGGTTTTATGGCTGGCATAATAATGGTTCTTGATGTGGTCCATATGAACCGTTCCGGCGACCCCTGGAATTTGATAGAGTTCACGCAGATACCCGGACAAATGCCTAAAGTCGGCAATTCGATTGCGGTTGCACTTGAAATGACCGACGTAAACTGGATCGAAGCGCACTAACGTCGTAAACAAGCGCCAATCCGCTTCCGTTATTTCAGCCCCTAACAAATAGCGACTGTTGGCGAGGCGATTTTCCAGCGTGTCCAATGTTTGGAAAAGATTTCCATAGGCTTCCTCGTAGGCATCCTGAGTGGTCGCGAACCCGGTTTTGTAGACGCCGTTGTTAACGTGGGTATAGACCTGATCGTTGATCAAATCGATATCAGCGCGCAAGTATTCTGGATAATAGTCAAAGCCCGTTGCACCGACCTTATTAAAGGCGGAGTTAAACATTCGGATAATGTCGGCGGACTCATTGCAAACAATCGTCGCCCGACGCTTGTCCCAAAGGATCGGCACGGTGACCCGGCCCGAATAGTGTGGATCGGCGGCGGTATAGACCTGATGAAGAAATTCCAACCCGTCCAAGGGACCCGTATCTTGGGTCAATTCCCAACCATTTTCCAACATCAAGGGATCGACCACGGTGACGTCGATCATTGCGTCTAGTCCTTTCAAGGCACGAAAAATCAGCGTCCGGTGGGCCCAAGGACAGGCGTGAGAAACGTAAAGATGATAACGTCCGGCTTCAGCGGTAAACCCGTCTTTCCCGGTTGGCCCGGCACGCCCGTCCTCAGTGATCCAGTTGCGGAACTGCGACTCTTTTCGCACAAACCGCCCAGCAGAAGAGGCCGTTTCGTACCAAACATCATGCCAAACGCCTTCAACCAATTTTCCCATCTTGAATTCCTCAACCTCCTTATTTTTTAGTCCTAGGCCGCCACTGAGCCAAAATGGTTCAATATGGCATAATCTATTTCCGCCTCGGCCACGCGAATTCCCTGGTCGCCACCGGAAACCCCATAGGCACGGATGAACGTCACATCCTCCAGACCTAAAAAATTTAACACCGTTTTCAGGCTGGGAATTTGATGATCCATGGCCTGAACTGGGCTGCCGTCAGAATAGGTGCCACCACTGGCCGTTATCACGTAAACCTTTTTTCCCCTAATCAGACCTTCCGGGCCGTTTTCGCCATACGTGAACGTCCGCCCGACACGGGCGACGTGATCAATCCAGGTTTTCAACGACGACGATATTCCAAAATTATGCATGGGCGCACCAATCACAATGATATCGGCGGCGATCAATTCTTCAATCAGTTCATCTGAATGTGCGATTGCCGCGCGCTGTTCGTTGGTGCGCATTTCTTCGTCGGTATAATACGACCCGATCATCATACCATCAATATGCGGTGGCGGAGCTGCCCCAAGGTCCCGTGTTGTAAACTCTGTTTCTGGCGACGCCACCCTCCAGGCATCGACAAACCGTTCGACAAGGGCACTGGATTTTGAAAAATCCCTGACTGGACTGGATGTAATCGAAAGCACGTGGGTCATGATGTTTCTCCTGTGAAGTTATCGGGCAAATCCGTTGACTTAAATAAGTACGCAGAAGATAATTTAGTCGCATAATTTAGACAATTATGATAATTTGAATAACATTGTTTCTTTTTTTCTACAATCGAAGATTTATGATGGACAAACTCACTGGAATGGCCGTTTTTTCCAAAGTCGCCGAACGCCAAAGCTTCACCGCTGCGGCACGTGATCTTGGACTGTCAAAATCGGCCGTTAGCAAACAGGTGCAGCGGCTTGAGGACCGTCTTGGCGTTCGTCTGCTCAACCGTACGACCCGGCGGTTGCATTTGACCGAGTCGGGTCAGGCATTTTATGACCGCGCGCGACGAGTCGTTGAAGAGGCGGAGAACGCGGAAGAGGCCGTCATGCGCCTGCATGACGAACCGCGTGGCACTCTGCGCATCAATGCACCCGTCGTTTTCGCCGTACGCCACCTTGCCCCTTGCCTGCCGGAATTCATGAACCGTTACCCGCACCTGGCGCTTGATGTGGCCTTTAACGACCGACAAGTTGATATGATCGAGGACGGTTTTGACGTCGGCATTCGGATCGCCGAATTGGAAGACTCGTCGTTGATCGCCCGCAAACTCTCTCCCTGTCGGCTGGCTGTCGTCGCCACGCCCGGATATTGGGACCGATGCGGACGGCCTGCACATCCAGAAGATTTGATAAACCATGACTGCCTGATCTATGAAAAAAATCAAAGCCCTGGCGGTTGGCCATTTGATGGCCCCGATGGGCGCTTTCGGGTTCAGGTCAAGGGACGCATGCACGGCGACAACGGCGATGCCTTGCTGGAACTGGCACGGGCTGGACTGGGCGTTTACCTTTGCCCGACGTTCATTTCCGGGGACTCCATTGCCAGCGGGCACCTGGAACAGGTTCTCGAAGACTATGAACCGTTAGGCATTTCGGTTTATGCAATCTGGCCGCATAATCGCCATTTATCGACCAAGGTTCGTACGTTCGTCGATTTTCTGATCGAGCGGTTTGGCCCAAACCCGTATTGGGATTGTGCCTTACAAAACCCCCTAAAAGACTAATCGACACCGACGACAGCTGGGCTTGCACTCAACGGCCTTCACGCCACCATGCGCTCATAATCAGAAGGAGCAGCCCGACCATTAAGGCGACACCCGACAACACTGGCGTTTGGCTGACCCCGGTAACACTGAAAGATCGATTTTCCTGCAGCCCGGCCCAATCCTTACCTTTGGACACATGATCCGGTCGAGTTCGGCGAAAGTCGGGAATGCCATCTTTGATCCAGAAAATACCGCCGCCACTTTGATCGACGACGGGTTTAACCGGCGCTGCCGTCGTTCGTAGATCCGAAAACTCCAACGGGTTCAGAGCACCTGACGCGGTCAACACCTGACGGACACCATCGCTAATTTTATATAACCCAACCTCACTAGCGGGCAGTGAAAATTTGCCGTTGTCGTCAGCACGGGTTGAGATACGTTTAATCTTCCCTGATGGGGAGGTCACCTCAATCTGCGTCTCGTCGTTTGACAAACTGCGTCGCTCGATATGAAGTTGGCCATCGGCAACGCTGGCACGAAGGTTTTCTTCCTCAAGATCAGGTTCTTTCATTAACCAATGGGCCAGACGCCGCAATAATTCCGCCTGCGGTCCACCGCCATCGTAACCGCGCGCCCATAACCAGATATGATCACTTAACATCAAAGCCACGCGACCTTGACCCTTCCGGTCAAGGACCAGCAACGGACGTTCGTCCAAACCGGTCAATACAGTCGTGCCGGATCGCTTGCGCGCATCAATCTGGCGGAACCAATGTCCCCAGCCTGGCTTGCTGGGATCATCTCGATTGATCGGTGCCTGCGATGACAGCCCCTCAGTTACCGGATGGCGTTTACCTATCGCCGACAGGGTCGGGCGATACGCCTGTTCAACGATCTTTCCGGTCGGAATAGCTGGAAGAATTTTGTTAAGTGCGGTGTCGAGCAAACTTGGTTTTCTGATAAATTCCGGGCCTGTGGACATCAGTATAGCACCACCATCGTTCACATAATCGACGACGTTCTGAAGATAGGAACCCGGTAAAATGCCGCGCAGAACATATCGGTCAAACACCACCAAATCAAACTCGTGCAGTTTGACCTCAAACAATTCGCGTGTTGGAAAGGAAATCAGTGCCAATTCGTTCAGCGGCGTGAAATCGTCTTTTTCGGGTGGCCTCAAGATGGTGAAGTGGACCAAATCAACCGAAGGGTCGGCCTTTAAAAGGTTCCTCCACGTGCGTTCACCAGCATGAGGCTGACCGGAAACCAGAAGGACACGAAGACGGTCACGGACACCATTTATGCTCAATAGGCTACGATTGTTGACGACAGAAACCTCACCTTCGCTCGGCGCGACTTCGATTTCAAGAATGCTTGGCCCGGCGTGATCCATGGTGAATGTAAAAGTATCGTTTTGACCGATGGGGATCTCAGCCCGACCGATGATCTTTTCTCCATCACGCAGCACCACTTGCGCAACACTGACTTCAGGCTTTCCCTTATCCCGCCCACCAGTATCTTCAACATGGTACGATATTGATACGTCTTGACCAACAATACCGTAACTGGGCGCATTATCGATAACCAAGCGGCGGTCACGTTCATCGGGCTGACCACTCAACAATACATGAACCGGGCCATCGTACGTGCTAGCACCGTCACCCACTTTCACGTCGTGAATTTGCCCATCCGTGATCATGACGGCACCAGCAAAACGGCCTTTCGGAATTTCGCCAATTTTCTTGTTGAGGGCTGTTATCAAGTTACTGCCTTCACCAGTCCCCCCGTCGGATTGGCCGCTGTTATGACCGTCAGCAACATCGACTTCACGCACATCCATATCGGCGAAGGCGCTAAACTGTTGGCGCAAAGACGTGACCGCCGTTTCGACTTGAGCCTGACGATCACCAACGTTCAAACTCGATGTGCGATCAACGACAATCACGGCAACATCGCGCTGCGCCGTACGCTGCTCTTGAACCAGCCTGGGGTTGAACAGAGCTGCGACAAGGACGAGCAAAACCAGAAATCTGCTCACGCCACCAGCACCACCGCGCAGCACGTTGATCAACACCAAAACCAGCCCTACAAACCCCATCGCCGCAATCACTCGGCTATCCAGCAGCGGGGTAAACGTCAGCACGTCGCCGGTCATTGTCCCAACCTTTGAATAATCGCTGGCAGATGAACTTGATCGGCCTTGTAATTTCCGGTCAACGTATACATCACCAGATTGACGCCAAAACGATAGGCCAGTTCGCGTTGGCGCTCGCCACCGGGCACAACAGGAAACAGCGGTCGGCCACCATCGTCCATCGCCCAGGCACCAGCCCAATCATGAGACCCTACAATGATGGGGGATACGCCGTCGTTAACCCGTTCACCGGCGCGTTCAATCCACAACGCCCCTCCGGTCCAACGGCCAGGAAAGGATTTTAATAGATAGAATGACCGGGCAAGAACGTGTCCCGTCGTCACCGGCACCAATCGAGGCAGAGCCATTTCGCGCGCCAATCGGCGCAATGCGGCAAGGCCACCCGACCCCGCGTCGCTTTGGCTACGGGTATCGATCAAAATCGTTCCGCCATTTCTCATGTAGGCACGAAGATGCTCGGCGCTAAGGTCATTGGAAAGAACGAAATTATCTGGAACTGGCCAATACAGCAGTGGGAAAAAAGACAGATCATCGGCGCCAGGATCGACCCCTTGTGGTGGTCCCAATTCAGCCGCCGTCCGTTGCGCAAGAATTGATGTTAAGCCCTGCAACCCCAGGCGGCTTATTTCGTCCAAGCGTTCATTGCCGCTCAGGACATAAGCCAACCGAGTTTCAAGTGAGTTGTCGCGGGCAAACCCAGCTTCATCGGCACGACCTTTTTCCGCACAAAGCACAATCAACATCAACACGGCAAACGCCGTCGCCCCGCCATTCCTACGCAACAATCCCCGCAACGTCAGACTGATCACCGTATCGATTATAAAAAGAACCAGTGCCGCCGCCATCAACCAAGGCCTGAGATCGCGTTCCTGACCGTCGCCGTAAAATCGGCGTTCGACGCCGTCCGCCAGTGCGCCAATCGCGTTCGGCATTTTTACACGGGTGCTTAGGTTCAAGGCTTGTCGGGACGTATTGTTACCGTAAAAGCCGGGCGGATGTTCCGATGAGATCACAAGCTTGGTAAAGTCTTCAGGCCGGATAGATTTTGCCTGACCGCTTGGTTTATCCAACCGTGCGAAGGCGTCAAGCGTTGCAATCGGGGCCAAAGGAATACTCGCCTGGGCCGAAGACACACCTTGGCTGAGATCAACGATACGCCGCAACATAGCGACAAACAGACCGGAGATTGGCAAATTGGACCAGGCTGGGCTCGCCGTCGTGTGAACTAAAATAAGCCACCCGTTGCCGCGCCGGTCTGCGGTTATCAGCGGCGTACCATCATTCAATCGAGCCCAGGTTTTAGCGGTGAGATCAGGGGATGGGCGGGCCAGCACCTGACGTCGAACCTCGATTTCGTTGGTCACGGGCAGTCCATAAAACGGGCTGGCTTCGGAAAAATCTGCTAAATTTGCCGGTTTAGTCCACGACATGACACCGCCGATCACCCGATCTCCACTACGCAGTTTGACGGGAAGAAGCGGATCATCGTCAACGGTCGATCTGGAAATTTCAGACCCGGCAAAACGCAGAACGACCCCTCCTTTCTTCATCCATTGGGATATCGAGTTTTGCTCCTTTCCACTAATCTCATCCGGCCCCGTCAGGATGAGAACAGCCAGCGGCCTTTGCAGCAAATCTGAAATAGTTCCTTTGCGGATTTCAGTGAACGGTTCTAGGGCCCGTTCGAGATAATGGGTCGGGCTTAATAAGGGTTGCGCGCTTTCACCAGCCGTCGCCTTAAGCAACCCAACCGGACGCCGACGCCAGCGCTCATCGACAAGGACGACCCCACCCACGGAACTCGCGCCATCAACCTCGATCCGGGCAATTCGGTTAAAAATCTCCCCCGGCAATTTGACAGCCAGTTCGGCGCGTTTCTCGCCGACCTTGAACAGGGTCGAGTAGCGCCCGAGCACTTTTCCGTCTTCAGAAATTGCGCGCAAGGAGATAGCCCGGCCCCCGGCGGCCGACATCCTTTCCACGATGAGCTCCACTTGACCGTTCTTGTATGTCGGAGCCCGCAGGATGAGCGGCAACATTTCTGGCTGCTCAAGGAAGACTGAAAGCGCTCCTATACGGCGAAGGTCTTTGGTTAATGCGGCAAAATTGCTATCCGGCATAACCAATCCATTACTAACCCAGAATACATCACCAGGGCGCGCCTCGGTGACGAGTTTAGCGGCAAGTAACCGCTTGACGGCTTTTGTCCGGTTCGTCGGCCAAGGTTTGGGCAGCAGGCCATCAACCCGACGCCGTGCTTTCGCCGGTGAAATCAACTGTATCGGCCCACCCGCTGCACCAATAGAATTCACCGCTGTGCTCAAAAACACCATCGAGCGATTTTCCCGCTCGGCCTGATCGATGACAGCCATCATTGTCTTTTGGCGACGTTGCCAATGTGGTGCGGCGGCCCAGTCATCATCGACGATCAGGTATACGGGCCCCTTGTTGCGCAGCGGTTTGTCCGCGTTCCACAAAGGGTGCGACGCGGCAAGTATAATCAAGGCCGCCAACACCAGGCGTAGGATCAACAACCACAACGGCGTCAGCACCGGACTTTCACGGCTTTGATGTAGGCTGGCCAAAATTCTGACGGCCGGAAAAGCCTGGCGGACAGGCGCAGGTGGCTTTAAACGCAAAAACCACCAGATCGCCGCCAGCGCCACAAAACCGCCAAGCGCCACGGGAGCAGCAAAAGAAACAGGCCCGAGAGACAGCACCCTTTTAGCCTCCCCCCATCTCAGAAAAATGAAGGTACAGGGACAGTAGGATCGATTCAGGTGTATGGTCCGTGCGATGGTCGATAAAACTCCATCCTGCGGCAGAGCAAATATCCCGGATTGCGCCCTGATGGGCTTTGAATGCTGCTTGATAGTCGTCGCGCATTGCCCCCGAATGCCGGACCAAAACGTCTTGATCTTGCCTTTCCATGCCGCTGAACAATACTCGCCCTTCATAGGGAAATAGAATTTCTGCTGGATCAAGAACCTGAATCAAATGCCCACGAACACCATGGTTTGCAAAAGAGGATACGGCCTTTTTGACGTCGTCAAGAGGCGACAAAAAATCACCAAACCAGGCGACCCGCGCGTATCGGGGCAACACTTCAATGTCAGGCAGACTTGATTTCTGTATCGCACCGATTTCGTCACGGGTGCCGATCATCGACCACAAACGTGCCAGCACGTTGCGCCCGCTTGATGGAGGTGCGCCGGTCCCCATTAAAGCAACGCGTTCGCCCCCACGGACCAACAACGATGCAAGGGCCAGCAACAACAGATCTGCGCGGTCCGATTTTGGGCCCAAATCTGATGACGATTGAAAAGACATTGAAGGCGATCCATCACGCCAGAGCCACACACATTGCGCCGCCTCCCATTCCGTCTCTCGGACATACAGGGGCGTTGATTTAGCGGATTGCCGCCAGTCAACCATTTGCCCGGAATCGCCATATTGGTAACGGCGGAACTGCCAAAAGGTTTCACCCTGACCAACCCGACGACGGCCGTGTACACCTTGCGATATGGTCGACGCAACGCGTTCGGCAGCAACCAGCAACGGCGGCAAGCCAGCGGCAAGCGCTTCGGCATGATGATGAGTGTCCGCTCGTTTCAGGGCTTTATGCACCATCCAATTCTCCGTTAGACACCCACCCGATCACGCAATCCGTTCGCATAGTCGGTCAATCACGGTTCCCAGGTCGACCCCTTCCGCGCGCGCCGCGAAAGACAGCGCCATGCGGTGACGCAGGATTGGGTGGGCCAGGGCCAGAACGTCATCAACGCTGGGCGAAAGCCGCCCGCCGATCACGGCACGGGCTCTGACCCCAAGCATCAAGGCCTGACTGGCACGTGGCCCCGGCCCCCAGGCGACGTATTGAACAACATCATCAATGTCCGAAGATTCAGGCCGCCCGGCGCGAACCAATTCTAAAATTGCGTCGGCAACACTCTCACCAACCGGCACATGACGCACCAGTTGCTGGCCAGCCATCAATGCGTCAGCATCCATCACTTGGCGTGGCGTGCCCTGCCCGGCACCCGTCGTTTTGACGAGAATTTCCATTTCTGCCTCAATGCTGGGGTAGGTCAAATCAACCTGCATCAGGAAGCGGTCCAGCTGCGCTTCAGGTAAGGGATATGTACCTTCCTGCTCAAGCGGATTTTGGGTCGCCAGCACGTGGAATGGTTCCGGCAAATGGTGATATTCACCCGCAACAGAAACCTGGTGTTCCTGCATCGCCTGCAGGAGGGCGGATTGGGTTCGTGGACTGGCGCGGTTAATTTCATCAGCCATCAACAACTGGCAAAAAACTGGCCCTTTAATAAATCGGAAAGAGCGCTGACCATTTTCCGATTCTTCCAGCACTTCCGATCCCAGAATATCGGCGGGCATCAAATCCGGGGTAAACTGGACGCGCCGGGTGTTAAGGCCGAACACCTGCGCGATTGTTTCCACCAATTTTGTTTTGCCAAGGCCAGGAACACCAACCAACAACAAGTGCCCGCCTGCCAACAGGGTAATTAGGGATTCCTCAATAACCTCACTTTGACCAAATATAAACTGACTGACTTCCCCACGCGCCGCAGCCATATCCCGCCCCAGTTGATCAACTTTGTCAATCAATTGAGCAGGGTCGATTTGCTCACTGTTTTTTGCTAAATTCACCTTGTTCTCGGCTGCGCCCAATTTGCTGGCCTCCACGGTTTATGTATGCTCTGCCCTTTATCATCAGGGGTAGATGATTATATGGTTAGTATTATGACAAAAATTAGGCCAGAGCTTAGTAATTTATCAAACGGTGCCAAACGGGGCGCAAAACCACCGGTGGGATTGCCCCCCCAACCTGGCCAAATTGTATGTGGCACTATCGATATGCGAATCGATTCGCAAGGGCGATGGCATTACCAAGGGTCACAAATCAACCGATTGGAAATGGTCAAGTTGTTTTCATCAGTACTGAGGCGTGATGACGACGGTGACTATTGGCTCATTACCCCTGCCGAGATGTGCAAAATTGAAGTCGAAGACGCCCCCTTTCAAGCGGTTGAACTTCGACGCCATAGTCAGGGTCACGATCAGGACATTCACTTTCGCATAAATATTGGCGACCTTGTATCACTCGATGACACCCATCCCTTGCGTGTTGAAATTGACGAGAAAACAAACGAGCCCTCGCCCTACATTGCCCTCGACAACGGTCTGGAAGCGAAACTTACGCGATCGGTATTTTATGAATTGGTCGATCTCGGCAACAGCGAGAACGTCGATGGACGACAATTTTTTGGCATCTGGTCAAAGGGACTTTTTTTCCCGATTGGCGCCACCCCTTATTCAGGTTTCTAATTCCGCATGAACAAAACCCAAATTATCGAGAAAATTTCCGGACGGACACCCAATAGTTATTACTTTCGTGGTGATCACGACCTCAATCCCGGCATGCTCCCGGACGACATCCTCAAGCCCGCCGCCGTTCTCGTGCCCTTGGTCTTGCGTGAGGCTCAAATAACGGTTCTTTTTACCCAGCGCGCCGAAGACCTTGCCGACCATCCGGGACAAGTCAGTTTCCCAGGAGGTCATGTCGATGACGTCGACAACAGCGCCGAAGACGCGGCGTTACGTGAAACAGAGGAAGAGGTCGGCCTTGACCGCCAGCACATTGAAACGATTGGCCGATTGGATACTTATAAAACCCGAACCGGCTTTTCTGTAATTCCGGTCGTCGGGTTGGTCACCCCACCTTTTGATATTTCCCCTGATTCACGCGAAGTCGCTGAGGTTTTCGAGGTTCCCCTGACATTCCTGCTGGAGCCGACAAATCACCGACGCCATTGCCGTGAAATTAAAGGAAATGCTCGGGAATTTTACGCCATACCCTACAATGGGCATTTCATCTGGGGGGCAACTGCCGGTATGGTGATAAACTTATATGACGTGTTGTCCAGTAACGGACAAACTCTCAAACCTGCGGTATAGGCAAAATTCCAAATGGCCAGACTTATAGTGAGCTATATTCTACCTCTACTGCTGCCCATGGCAATTTACCTCGGCTGGATGTGGGTTATTCGCCATCGTTCAAGGTCCCGAGGCGATGAAATTCCCGAAATTAGAAATTCGAGCATGTTCTGGTCCGCAGTGATTGGAGTGGTTCTAATGTTTGCAGGTTTGGCGGTTTTAGCCATCTCCGGTGGCGCCCCGCCCGGTGAAGGAAACTACCAGTCACCACGGCTTGAGAACGGCAAAGTTATTCCGCCAAAGCTTGATTAAGGTTCCCTGAACGTCGATCGTCGGCTATCATCTTACGGTGTAATGAGGACCGTCTGAGACCCATCAGATAACACCATCAGGGGACACTAAAATGGAACAGACCGTAACGAACGTCGAGGCCCAAAACGCCAACCAGGCCCCTCCTGCGCCGACGCATATTGAAAATTCCGGTTTGGATTTAAATTTTCTAATCAATCTTGTCGCCAAAGGCATGTATTTGGAGAACAAGGAAGAAATCAGTCAGCTCACTCAATCGACCAAACTGCCGACCAGCGTCATTAATGTTGTCACTCAGGAAATGATTGATCGAAAACTGATTCATGCCGCCGGGTCGTCGGGTGTCAGCGCCGCTGCGGCCGTACGCTATCAATTGACCCGTGATGGACAGCAAGTCGCCGCCGATGCCTGCAATCAAAGCCAATATTTCGGCCCCGCACCAGTGACATTAGAGGACTACAAGGCCCGGATCCTCGCCCAGAACATCGCTGGCGAGCGGGTGTCGAAAGAAGACATAGCGAAGGCCTTTGACGATATCATCGTGCCTGGTGAATTCGTCAAACGACTGGGACCGGCAATCAATTCCGGCCACAGCATCTTGATTTATGGTCCCGCAGGCAATGGCAAAACGACGGTGGCTGAAAAGGTCGCTTCCATTTTCGAAAGCATCGTCTACATCCCCTATTGTTTTGAAGTCGACGGAAGCATCGTCAAGGTGTTTGATCCGGCTGTTCATAAAGCGGTCGAACAGCTTGACGCCGCCGACACGGCACGGCCTTCATTACGGCGCGAAAAAAATGACCGGCGCTGGGTCGCCTGCCAACGACCGGTGGTCGTAACCGGCGGTGAATTATCGATGGAAATGCTGGACATGAAGTTCAATGCCCTCGTTAAATTTTATGAGGCACCGTTGCACATTAAGGCCTTAAACGGCACCTTCATCATTGACGATTTTGGTCGTCAGAAGGTCAGTCCGGAAGAAATACTGAACCGCTGGATTGTACCGTTGCAGACCCGCATTGATAACTTGACCCTGCATTCCGGTAAGGCCTTCACCATTCCGTTCGATGAATTGGTCATATTTTCTACAAATATGGCTCCCGACGACCTGATGGACCCGGCATTCCTCCGCCGAATTCCTTATAAACTGGAAACCCTGGATCCTTCCGAAGAAGCCTTTCGGCAAATTTTCACTGCCGTTGCAGCCAAACAGGGCCTGCAATTGACCGACGCGATTTTTGACTACGTGGTGCACGAACTGTGCGATACCCTGAAGAAACCGCTTGCGTGTTACCAACCCAAATTCATCGTCGATCAAGTGATCGCAGCGTGTAAATATGAGGGAATAGAACCAACCTTCAACCAGGACTATGTCGCCGACGCCCTAAGTAATCTTTATGTTCAAAATTCGGCTTATGTCGGTCAAGTCGGAATAGACGCACCATAAACAACGGACTTAGGCGGCTTCCGAATAGTCTTGCAACCCCTGCAGCAGAATTCGCCCCGCCTTACCGCCATTGCCGGATATCTTTTTCCGCGCCACAAGGGAAAGCGCGTTAACGTAGTTTTCGAACGTGCAAATGCTGTCTGCCATTAATGTGTTTTCGGCTTTAAGCAGATTATCGGCTTTGGTCGCAATCGTTGTAATCAAATGATATCCGAAGGAGCCGCCGCCGCCCTTTAGAGAGTGCGTCAGGTTTTTCACCCTTTGCTGTTGTTCAACACAGCTTAGGTTTTCCGTCAGCCCTCCAAACGCTGTTTTTAGTTCGTCGCACTGTTCGATCAAGCGCCCTTCATACATCGTCACCAATTCCGCCAGCTTGTCCGGGGCTAAAGCCGTCATTCCATCCAACGGCCCACTGCCACCATTATCCCGCCCCGAGGTTTGATCAACAATATCTGAAACCCGGTCAAGAACCTGATCAAAGCTGGAGCCGACGTGATCCGAGCTGTCATCCTCATCCGCCGCAATATTACCGACGACTTCCCTAGGCATCATCGATGATGCACTAGGCATTGACTGGTGGATTTCCTCGCCAAGCTGAGCGTTTATGGCCTTTAGCAGCACCGGCAGATCCAGCGGTTTTGCACAGACTTCGTTCACGCCGACATCCATATATTCCTCTATGTTCCCAGCAGCGATATCAGCGGTCAGGGCAATGATGGGAATTGCGGATTTTGCACTGGCCATGGCCCGTATGGAAGCGGTCGCGTCCAAGCCGTCCATGACGGGCATTCGAATGTCCATCAAAATGACATCGAAATTTTCAGATTTGACATACTCGACCGCCATCATCCCATTATCAGCGATTGTTACGTCATGATCGAGTTTCGCTAAAATCGCCAATATAAGCTGTTGATTAACATCATTATCTTCCGCCACCAGCACCCGTAGCGGACGCGTCGATATCCATCTGTCCAAGGACCGTCGCTTATCGAGGATTTCTACTTTTCCGGTCACCGGACGACAAAGGACCGTGAACCAAAACGTTGATCCCGACCCGGCTGTGCTCTCAACACCGACGTTTCCGCCCATAAGTTCTGCAAGTTGTTTTGAAATTGATAAACCCAGCCCGGTGCCGCCGTAAGTTCTTGAAATCGACCCGTCGGCTTGCTCGAAGGGCGAAAACAATTTCTCCTGGGTGTCTTCTTCCAAGCCTATTCCGCTATCGGTTACTGAGATCCGAAGCAGGTATTCTCCGTTCTCGATCGGTTGGTGCTCGGCCCGAACCAGGACGCCTCCGACTTCAGTGAACTTCAGCGCATTGCTGAGAAAGTTGGAAAGAATTTGACCAACCCGCATGGAGTCGGCCTTAACGCCCTTTGGTAAGTGCTCATCCAATTCGACGTCTAGGGTAAGATGCTTTTCTTCGAATTTAGGCTCAAACAACTGAACGGTATCTCGTAGAAAAGACGAAAGATGAAAATCTGACCGGGCAATTTCCAGTTTGCCAGCATCCAGTTTTGATTGGTCAAGAATTTCATTCAGGATCGTCAACAGATTTTGACTGGATGTCCGTACATTCGTTGCCCAGTCCAGTTGTTGGGGCGACAAATCGCTATCTAAAAGCAAATCCGACATACCGATCACACCCGCCATCGGTGTCCGTATTTCGTGACTCATCGCAGCCAGAAATTCGGACTTGGCAAGATTGCCAGCTTCGGCTGCATCACGTGCAGCCCGAAGTCGTGTCTCAGCATTTTGCCGCTCGATCGACCGCCCCAACTGATTTCCGATATAAGCAATATGTTCGAGCAGTTGACGATCCGGCTTGGAGCTTGTGTCGAAAAAAAACTCCAAAACAGCAACGACCTCCGCTTTGATCAGGATGGGAAATGCAAACCCGGATTTAATGCCTGTATGTTCCGCTGCCACTGCCCGCTGGAAATTAGAGTCGACGGTGAAATCTTGAATCCACGCGAGCTTTCCAGTTTCAAGAACCCGCCCAGGCAACCCGACACCTTTTGCAAAACGCCGACCTTCAGATGCCGAACGGAAAGACAAAAACCGATCTGGGTCATCCAGGTACCAAATTCCTGACGAAACCAGTGCGTCATCGCCATCACTCGACAGGATATGGGCATGGCCAACCGGCCAGTGCGTGAAGCAACAAACGCGCGCCAGACAAATTCGAATGATATCATCTATGGAGGTTGCTGCATTGGCTGCTGTCGCAATGCCCATCGATAACTCTAGTATTTCCGACTTACGCCGCAGTTCTGCCGTCACATGTTCAGCGAGCGTTTTCAGGGCGTATTCTTTTTCGGCCCGCACGGTTGTTCTGTCATGGGAAATCGAGATACGCGTTAAGTTTCTCGCCATAACATTAATTGATTCTGCCAAATTTCCGATCTCGTCACTGGCCGAGTAATTCACTCTGCAGTCCCAATTACCGTCACCGATCTGTTTGGCGACCTCAGTGACTTCCTGCAGTGGTCGGATAATGCGATGCGCAAAAATCGCTGCCGCGAATATGCCAAGCAACAACGCCGGGATGAGAACGCTCAATTGCCGCTTGACGGTATCCTCAAGATGTTGATCGAAGATGTCCAAGCCAATGCCGAACACAATAAAACCCAAATTTTCACCGTTGGCCTGCGTGATCGGGCTGCCAATTAGAAATCGATGATCGTCTTCATCAACGGTCTTTACCTGTACCATCAGTAATTTTTTGACCAAAGGCAGGTTGGGGATTTGGTTATGTAGGGGGTTTTCCAGGCGGCCATCCGTGATCAGTCGCCCCTCGGCGTCGAGAATCCATGCAAAGGCTAGATCCTCGGCCCGTAAGGTGGACGCTATAATATCTCGAAGGTTCTGGATATCCGACAGAAGCATGGGCGTTTCGACACGAGATATGGTTCGCTCAAGCAGCCCTAATGCCTGGCCCGTCCGCTGTTCCTTTAACGACACATGTTCATGGTAGTAAGTCACTGAAAACAGGCTAAACCCTATTAGAAGGACCAGCGCCGAGGCAAATAGGGCAATTTTAGCTCTCAATCCAAGCATCATTTTTGACACCACAGACGGTCGCCCACGTTGGGCCACCTTTTGTTCGAGCTTTTGGATTTCTTACAAATTTTTCCAACTCTGCCTTCAATGATCAAAAAATCTAATGCCGCATATTCGGATGCGACCACCACGGGGCCTTCATTCTAAAACCGCGACAATATATAGGCGTCAGAATACGGGCTTTATGACACGTGAATAGTCGGGAAAATCCCGGACAAATAAATCCCGGTGCTTTTCGCGACAGGCTGGCATCTGATTACGTTGTCATTTATTGGTAAGTCGTCAACAGACTAAGCGATATTGGAGGAACGACGGGTGGCAGTGTTACCCATTCCAGCACTAGGGATAGAACCCACGGGTAAGTTGCCGCCACAGGACTGGTTGAAGGCCCCCGAGACCCTGGCCGTGATGGAAGCCCTTGGTGCTAATGGTGCCGATGTTCGGTTTGTTGGTGGCTGTGTCAGGGATGCCATGCGTAACCGCCCCGTATCAGATATCGATATTGGGACGCCCGATTTGCCGGAAACCGTCATGCAGTTACTGCAATCTGCAGGTATTCGTGCCGTTCCCACCGGCATTGATCACGGAACGATAACAGCCGTTATTGAGGATAAATCGTTCGAGATTACGACACTTCGACGCGACCTAAAAACCGACGGACGCCATGCCGAAGTTGAGTTTACCGATAACTGGCTAGAAGATTTCAAACGACGGGATTTCACCATCAACACCCTTTCGGCGACGCTAAATGGTGACGTTTATGACCCGATTACAGCAATATCCGACCTGTCTTACGGGTGGGTCCGATTTGTTGGGCGTGCGAGCGAACGCATTGCTGAAGATTACCTCAGAATCTTACGGTATTATCGTTTTTACGGCTCGTTCTCGCAACCTTATGCCGACATCGATGCCATTGCTGCGTGCCGGGCCGCAGCGCCGAAACTGAAGGAATTGTCTGGCGAACGGATCGCCCACGAACTGCTCAAAATTCTGCTGGTTGACAATCCAGCGGATATTATTGTTCGCATGCGCGGGGATCGCATTCTTGACGACATTTTGCCCGAAATTGGCGACGTCAATCTGCTTCGAATGGTCAATTGGTTTGAAACTCGGGCAATCAATATCGACGGAATCAAGCCTGATCCCATTCGTCATCTCGCGGTCCTTATTGATGCCGACCGCGAGAAAGCGCGGACGATAGCCATGCGTCTCAAATTACCAAATCAGGATGCGGATCGACTGGCTGACATCTGCGACCCGCCGGTGTCGGTAATTCCAGACATGGGAGAGCTGGCGGAAAATAAAGCGCTTCGAAAACTTGGTTGTAACCTGCTGATTGATCTCGCCCTGCGCCAATGGGCCATTGAAATGACCGATAACCCCCGTCTACCGAGAGAGCGTAAGGAGGCATGGGTTGCCCTTCTTGAACGTCTCAGGGTATGGCAGGACCCGATCTTCCCAATTTCAGGGCGCGATGTATTAGCCCTTGGCATTCCTGCAGGGCCGGATGTGGGGCGCGTGTTGAGCAGGGTTGAAGAATGGTGGGAGAACGGGAATTATCAAGCTGACCGACAAGCCTGTTTGAACCGTTTAATGGAGGAAAGCAAATGACAACATTACGAATTTGTTTTGTCGGCGACAGTCTGGTGCTCGGCACCAATGACCATGATTTTCAAGGATGGCCGGGACGAATTGCCCACCGCGAAGTGCAAGCCGGGCACGATGTCAGCGTCTACAATCTTGGTATTCGCGCCGATACCTCCGAAATGATCGCCTCTCGTTGGCGTATGGAATGTGAAGCCCGCCTGCCTGACGCCCATTCCGGCGCGTTGGTATTTTCCTTCGGTACGAATGATATGGCTTTGGAAAATGGCAGTCTGCGGGTATCAATTGACAATTCCTGCGCCGTCGCCCGAAAAATGATGAGCGCCGCAAGCGCATGGAAACCCACGCTTTGGATCGGCCTGCCGCCGGTCGATGACGAGCGTCAGCCTTTCCGTGCCGGTAGCGTCGTTTATGATTTTGCCAGCGAGCGCTCCAGCCAATTAAATGACGCTTATGCGGCGATTGCCAAAGAGCTGAATATTCCTTACTTCGACTTGTTTACTGCGTTGTCATCCGACTCGACTTGGCTTGATGCTTTTAACGGCGATGACGGCGTCCACCCACTTCATTTCGGTTATGCTAAAATCGCCGAACGCTTGACCGGATGGGATGCATGGCGTGCATGGTTCGACTGAAGGCGGCTCACGGCCAATTCACTTCCGGCGGCATCGACATCAGGATCGCATCCGTATTGCCACCAGTCTTCAAACCAAACAGCGTGCCGCGATCATACAGCAAGTTGAACTCAACGTAGCGGCCACGTTTGATCAGTTGGGCACGTTTCTGATCGCGGGTCCAAGGCAGGTCCATAACCCGCCGAACAAGGCCAGGATAGACACCAAGAAAGGCGCGTCCCACGTCCTGAGTGAAGGCGAAATCCTGCTCCCAGTCACCAGTGTTTAGGTTGTCATAAAATATACCGCCGACGCCGCGTGGTTCATTTCGATGAGGCAAGAAAAAATACTCGTCACACTTCTTTTTAAATTGTGGATAGTAGTTTTCATCAACCCGGTCGCAGGCGTCCTTGTAGGCGCGATGGAATAGTGCCGTTTCCTCGTCATCGGGAAACACAGGTGTCAAATCACCACCACCACCAAACCAGCCTTGGGTGGTAACAATCATACGCGTGTTCATATGGGCGGCTGGAACCAACGGTGACCGGGGGTGGATCACAACGGAAATGCCGGACGCCCAAAAGCGCGGGTCTTTATCAGCGCCGGGGATGTTTTTACGAAAAGCCTCGGAAAACTGGCCCTCGACGGTCGAAACATTAACGCCCGCTTTTTCCAATACCCGGCCTCGCAGAACGGACATTACGCCGCCGCCACCGTGCTGGCCGTCTTCCCCCGGACGTTGCCACGATTGACGCTGGAATCGCCCGGGGTCACGCTCGGTTGACCCGTTGGGGCCTTCGATGTCTTCCTCGATGGTTTCAAGCGCCGTGCAAAGATCGTCGCGCAGTTTCCTGAACCACTCTTCTGCCCGGGATTTATGCGCATCACCAAAATCGTTAGCCATTGTTGATCAGTCTCTTGTTGATGGAATTTTAGGGAACCCGCCAAGTTGGCGAAGCGCTTCTCCGGCGACCATAGCGGACGCGACCGCCAGATTGAACGAGCGTAAGCCGGGTTTCAAGGGAATGGTTAATTGGGCATCAACATCGCCATGAACGCAGTCTGGAACGCCGGCCGACTCCCGGCCTAAAATCAGAATGTCGCCTGGCTGAAAGGTGAACGCGGTATAGACCTGATCGGTTTTTGTGGTCAGCAAAAGACGCCGGTGTCCTGGCAAATCTTCCTGAAAGGCCGCCCAGTTCAAATGCCGAGTGACGATGACATGGTCAAGGTAATCCATGCCTGCCCTGCGCATATGTTTTCCGCCCCAAACGAACCCGCAAGGCTCAATGATTTCCACCGGGAGACCTAAACAGGCCGCCATACGCAGAATAGTGCCCGTATTTTGTGGGATATCGGGTTCATAGAGAGCGATGCGAAGGGATGGCAGCATATTCAGATTATGTCGACGAACCCGCTAAAATCAATGCCAATAACGTATCGTTCGATTCTCGAACAATATTTTTTGTATGCTAGGTTGCATTTCAGTCTCGGAGGCCGGGGTTTTAGCGGTTAGTTCTTGCAACGCCCTGATTTTTCATTATACCTTCCGAACTTGTAAAAACGTGCTGTGGTCGCTTGCATTTGGGCGGGCAGATAGCGTGAAAAACCGTGTGGCGTCAGTCGTTTGACCCGCCCTATCGCGGGACAGATACATATCGGCCCAATTTGGCCCCAAATTTGGGCCTTCGGGACTTGAGGAAAGGGAACTTCATGAGTGAAACCGCGAGCACCGACACAGAGAGCGGTGTGGATGAAAAGTCTCGGCGCGATTTTCTTTACGTATCGACCGCCGCAGTTGGTGCCGTCGGGTCGGCAATCGCCGTCTGGCCGTTCATTGATCAAATGAACCCTGCGGCGGATACGCTGGCGCTATCGTCAACTGAAGTTAATCTGGAACCCATTGAGGAAGGCCAATCGATTACTGTCGTTTGGCGCGGCAAACCGGTATTTATTCGCAACCGTACGGCAGCGGAAATCGCTGCTGCGGCAAAAGACGATACAGCCGAGTTAATTGACCCCCAAGCAGACGCGGACCGCGTCAAGAAACCACAGTGGTTGGTCATGGTCGGCGTTTGTACGCATCTTGGCTGCATACCACTCGGGCAAAAAACATCGGAACCGAAAGGTGATTTTGGCGGCTGGTTCTGCCCTTGCCACGGGTCGCATTACGATACCTCAGGACGAATTCGTAAAGGTCCTGCACCAAAAAATTTACACATTCCCGCTTATACGTTCCTAAGCGACACCTCTGTGAAGATCGGTTAAGGGGACCATCATGAGCAAACAATTCAAAAATCCGGTCCTCAACTGGATCGAGTACCGCCTGCCGATTTTCAGTTTTCTTGATGATTCGGTCGGGTCAGGTTATCCGACACCAAAAAATATAAACTACTGGTGGAATTTTGGCTCGATTGCCGGGTTTATTCTGGTGGTGATGATTGCTTCAGGCATCGTCCTTGCCATGCACTATACCGCCCATGTTGATTATGCCTTTAATTCCATTGAGCGCATCATGCGTGATGTCAATTATGGCTGGCTGATCCGCTATATCCATATGAACGGTGGTTCGATGTTTTTCATCGTTGTCTACATCCATTTGTTCCGCGGCATGTATTACGGGTCCTACAAGGCCCCTCGGGAACTGTTGTGGATGATTGGCGTCTTTATCCTGTTGGCAATGATGGCAACGGCATTCATGGGGTATGTTCTGCCCTGGGGCCAGATGAGCTTCTGGGGTGCGACGGTGATCACCAATCTGTTCTCAGCGATACCAATCGTTGGCGATTCCATCGTTACCTTGTTGTGGGGCGGGTTCTCCGTCGACAACCCGACACTAAACCGCTTCTTCTCGCTGCATTACCTGTTGCCGTTTATTATTGTCGGTTTGGTTTTTATCCATCTGTGGGCCCTGCACGAACACAAATCAAACAACCCCTTAGGTGTTGATATTAAGGGCGAGCAGGACCTCATCCCGTTCCATCCTTATTTCACCAGCAAAGACCTTTATGGCCTCTCCGCCTTCATGATATTTTTTATGGCGATTGTGTTTTTCGCGCCGAATTTGTTCGGAGAGCCTGACAACTATATCCCGGCCAATCCGTTGGCAACGCCGCCGCACATCGTACCGGAATGGTATTTCCTGCCTTACTATGCGATTCTTCGGGCGTTCACCAAGGACTTCTTTCTGTACTGGCCGGTGGCTTGGTTAATAACAGCGAAGCTTGCTGGGGTTATCGCCATGTTTGCGTCAATCCTGTTGCTATTGTTGATGCCATGGCTTGATGGATCGAAGGTGCGTAGCTCCAAGTTCCGCCCCATTTACGCGATGGCCTTTTGGATTTTCATTCTGGACTGTCTTGTGTTGGGATACGTTGGCGGCAAACCAGCCGAAGGTGCCTTTATCGTGATCGGCCAAATTGCCACCGCCTACTATTTCGCCCATCTGCTGGTTGTCATCCCGCTTGTCAGTCGATTGGAACGACCAAGACCCATCCCGGAAAGCATAAGTGCTGCGGTCCTCGCCGCACGTGCGCCGCAGGCTGGGGAGTAAGGGCCATGACGATGATTAATTTCAAAACACCACTTGCCGCCCTTGCTGTCCTAACCATGGCCTTAACGTCAAGCTCGGCATTTTCTGCAGGCGACACACCGAAACCACCCAAACACGACTGGTCGTTTTCCAATGTGTTTGGGACCTTTGACAAGGCGGCCGCCCAGCGGGGCTTTCAAGTTTATAAAGAAGTCTGCTCGGCATGCCATTCCATGGAGTTATTGAGCTACCGCCATTTGTCAGGAATTGGCTTCTCGGAAGAAGAAATCAAAGCGATTGCCGCAACGGTTGACGTCACGGATGGGCCCAATGATGAAGGTGAAATGTTCGAGCGCCCTGGAACCCCGGCTGATCGTTTTGTCTCTCCGTTTCCGAACAAAAAAGCCGCAGCGGCGTCAAATAACGGAAAAGCACCACCGGATTTGTCGCTGATGACCAAAGCGCGTTTTAATGGTTCAGACTATGTCTATGCCTTGCTTACCGGCTACAAAGACGTTGCCCCCGCGCATATAGAAGTGCCGGAAGGTGGCAACTATAACGCCTACTTCCCAGGGCACATCATTGCCATGGCACCGCCACTCAGTGATGATTCGGTCGAATACACCGACGGCACCAAAGCAACGCTAGCCCAGCATGCCGAAGACGTGACGACTTTTCTTTCTTGGGCCGCCGAACCTGAAATGGAGGCCCGTAAGTCTTTGGGCGTCAAGGTTCTCTTGTTCCTTCTGATCTTGACCGGCATGCTATATGCGGTCAAACGCGAAGTCTGGAAAGATCAGCATTAGGATCTATCAAAATTTTGCATCAAGAAAACGGCCCTTCATTTGAAGGGCCGTTTTTTTTAGGTAATATTCATAGTAAATTTCTATTCTGAATGATCTAATCATCGCCATGATTTGGCACAGAATTACTGACCGACCGCCGCCAGCTTAACGATGGCTTTATCGAAACCATCATCCGAACTCTTGACGCAAGGAATTAAAATAATGGATGACATAACCTTGGGTGGTTACCAACCCGGTGGGCTGGCGTCACTTTGCGCGTTACAATCTAAATACTACGCCCGTGAGTGGGGGTTTGATCAGCGCTACGAAGCCGTGGTTTCAGGCAATATATCCGAATTCCTTACGCGTTATGACCCACAGCGTGATTTTATCGAACTGGTCTCACAAAACGAGGTGATCAAAGGCGGCATTGTGATTGACAGTGCGGATGGGAAAATTGCGCAGTTGCACTGGTTCATTCTGCACCCAGACCTTCAGGGTAGTGGCATGGGCACTCACCTTGTATCTCACGCCATGGCATTCGTTCGCGAGAAAAAATACCCAAAAGTTCATCTGAGTACATTTCAAGGCCTGAATGCCGCCCGGCATATCTATGAAAAAGCTGGATTTGTTCTCGCCGAACAAAAAGAAGCCGCTACCTGGGGACGCGCAGTCACTGAACAGAGATTTGAGTGGGCCAGTTCAGCGCATTCCTGATCGGCATTCCGTTCACCCAATCTGCATCACCCTATTCAAGATAGGGCAGAAACAAGTCCCGAAACTCGTCCAGTGATTCATCAATGGCCAACGGCATGGTTTGGGCAAACATATCCAACAGAGCAATGGAATTGGTTTCCATAATTTCACCGGAGGATTTCAACCTTTTGGCAAAGGACACATTGACGATCTGAATATCTTTGTAAATTTTAACAAGTCCGTCCAGCGATGTATCAAAGGGCTGACCTTTCCGATCAAGTAAATACTGGGCGACCAGATAGGTGGAAACTGAACGAAAGATGGTCTCCTCAAAACTTGCAAGTGGCAGATGGAATCGCGCCATTGGGCGCAAATAAGCTGTATAGGGGCACCCGGTTGTCGCCATCAGCAATCCCATGATTGAGCTGAGAACTGTCTGAACGCTGGTCTTTCCGATCACTTCGCGTTCCGCCGTAACGACACGCAAATTGACATCCGTATAGGAAACGATTGACCCCAGACGGTTCACCGCTTTAGCAAGATGCAGCGCTGGAGGACAATGGGGGTCGCTGTCGGAATTTAAGGGGCAATGTGGGCACTTATGTTCATCCAGCCGCGCCCAAACCGGTGGGCTGCCGTGTTCCTCAGCAATCAGAGCCATGGTATCATCATCGAATTTCAGCTCAAAATCCGCTATTTGGCCGTCTTCGAAAGTTAAGTTGTATAAAATATCGATGCTCATCGAATTCACACTAGCATACGCTCAAGTGCTTATCGACGCTTAAACACTACCTTTACGTTCAATCACCAATACCCGCGAGGCGATGAGTGGATGGGCGACGTGTTCGTCGCCAACATCGGCATGACATATATCACCCGGCACCATGTTTTGAACGAAATCTTTGCCGTTTTTGCGATAGTGCATATCGATCTCTCCATCGATGACGACAAATACCTCCTGACCGTCGTTAACATGCCATTTGTATGGTTTGTCAGTCCAGTGCAGCCGGACACTCGCGCCATCAATTTCGGCAATGTCTGTGGCGTCCCAGGCCTCTGTCCCAACAAACGAATTTGCAGTGTGAAATTTCATGGGCCGGGAGCTCCTCAGTCGAGCGTCAGAATAAAAAGGTCTTCGGCATCTTGGCTTCAAGCATCACCGCAACGACGCCTCGATATTCCCGCCATCAACCGTGACAATAGCGGCGGTCGTCGATTGCGCCTTAGCAAGGTCGACAAACGCATTAGCAACGTCTTGTGCCGTGACTTCGCGGCCCAAGAGATTGCCGGACATGTAGTCGGTCTGGGTCAATCCCCTGGCCTTGGAGCGTGACTTGATCATCTCGTCCGTTAACAGCCCTGAGCGGATGCGGTCCGCGTTAACGGCGTTAGACCGGATGCCAAATGATCCATAGTCCAACGCATACTGCTTCATCAGAAACAGTGTCGCCGCCTTGGGCAAACCATACGGTCCAAAATCCTTACCCGGATTTATCGCCTGTTTTGACGTATTGAATAACAGGCATCCCCCTGTCCCTTGCGCCCGCATGATACGCACAGCGCTTTTGGCAACGTTCTGATGGCCCCAGAAATTCAATTCGAAACTTTGACGCAGCACCTTATCATCAACTTCGCCGATCTTACCTTGCCAGGCGGCACCGGCGTTAGATACGGCAATATCAACGCCGCCATAGGTCCGTGCGACCGTATTGAAGGCCGTCTGCACATCCTTGGCGTCAGTCACGTCGCAGGCCAGACCGATGCCACCACATTCGTCGGCGATTGTATTGGCTGACGTCGCATCCCGATCAAGAACACAGACCGCCGCCCCTTGCGCGGCAAAGGCCTTTGCCGTTGCCGCACCAATTCCAGACCCACCCCCGGTGACGACGGCAACCTGTCGGGCCAATGGTTTTTCCTGGCCCTTGCCGAGCTTCGCCTGCTCCAATGACCAGTATTCGATATCGAATATGTCTTTTTCCGGAATGACTTGGTAGGTGCCCATGGTTTCGGCTTGGCTGATAATCGAAATATTGGTTTCCAGCAAATCAGCAGCAATACCCGCCGCTTTAGCAGAGTTGCCAAGACCAAACACGCCTAACCCCGGCACCAAAATCATTCTTGGCATGGGATCAAGTTCAGTTTTGACACCCTTCAACCGTTTATTATTTCGGGAAAAATAAGCGTCGTAGTCAGCGATATAACGATCTAACGCAACCCTGGCATTGCCGGCAAACCGGTCCAGCGCCGTGGCTGAAGGAGGCGATAGCACTAATGGTTTCGCTTTGGTGCGGATCACATGATCAGGCGTCGCTGTGCCCTGTTGGCTATAGCGCATGACCTCTTTCCCGCCAACAAACGTAAGGATTTCCTTACTGGTGCGAAAATCCATCAGCAATCGATTACCGTTATGTTCAACAAGACCACGCAGGATCGGCGCGACATCGTAAACTTTGGCAATTTTTGTTGGACGCATGACCTGCACAAAGCCTTTGCCTTTACCCTGACGAAGCCGTTTCTCAGCCCGACTGACCATCGAAATCATCAGGCCATAGGCGTCTTTCGCCGTTTCCGCGAAGGTAAAAATTCCATGGTTCAATAGGATCAGGCCATCAACATTCGGGTTTTTACGAAAAACTTGCGCCGCTTTTTTTGCCAATGCAAACCCCGGCATGATGTAGGGAACATAGCCCATACGGTCGCCAAACACTTGAAAACAAAGATCGTCACCATTTTCCTGATCCGACAAAGCGAGAACCGCATTGGAATGGGTGTGATCGATAAATTTATGTGGCAAAAAGGCATGTAACAGGGTTTCAACCGAGGGGTTAGGGGCGTTGGAATCGAGCAGATTTGTCCGTTGGGCGTTGACCATATCTTCATCACTCAGCCGCTTGAATTTTTCCATCTTAAGCAGCGGCTTCAGTCGTACCGCTGGCAAACCGGCAGGTTCTATATCGCCCATATCCCAGCCCGAACCCTTGACGCAAAGCACCTCTATTTCGTCCGCTGCGAGGTCAGCCATGACCGTTTTTACCGATGTATTGCCACCACCATGCAGCACTAGCTTAGGGTTTCCACCAAGTAACCGACTGGTATAAACACGCAGTGCTACGTCTTCATTGACGCCCATTTTGGCGTATCGGTTGACAAAAGCCTGGGCATCGCGATCAGACCACAAGTTTTTCATGATGAGTTCCTATTTGGTATTAGGTTTTTTAAACGACCCGCTTCATATACCGTTTCCGCCAACCAATTCCAAGGAACGGTTAGTTTCTGCTCAGGCAAACGTCAAAGGGGCACGTGACCACAAGCAACAGACCGGGCATTTTTTTCGGGCGCACGCAATCTAATGAGCCTGCCCTTGGCTTAACCCTATAGTCCCGGTGCTTCACCTTTCGCACGTTTAAGGGCCGCGCTATAAAGCTGTTTGCTCGACATTCCAAGACTGCCCAAGGGCAAGAAGGGGGCTTTGGTTTTTGTGCTCCGGCGGCGCAGAATGACGCGGGAAAGAACAAATAAAACCAACAGGCCGTTTGTCCCTACAACAAATCCGAACAGGCCAGACGGTCCGTAAATGGACATCAGTTGGGCCGCAATAATCGGGCCGATGCTGGCGCCAATCCCATAGGCGATCAGCAACCCAGCGGCAACATGAACCAGACGTTTCCGGTCTGCCAGATCATTCAACTGCGATGCGGACAAGGCGTAGATTGTGAAACTAAACCCGCCGTAAACCGCCGCCGACACAATTAACACCGTAACAGATTGATCTGTCGCCCAAATCACTGTCAATGCCGCTAAAATCGTCGCCAGAGAAGCGCAGAATAATATGGTGCGGCGGTCGAATTTATCCGACAATCGTCCAATCGGGAATTGCAACACCATACCCCCCATGATCGCGGCGGCCATAAAGCCGGAGACTTCTGCGACTGACAACCCGACCTCCTTGGCAAAAACGGCACCCATTCCCGTCAACGACGCGTTTGCCATACCAGCGCAAACGGTACCGAAAACGCCGACCGGTGAGATGGCAAACAGGTCGCGAAATTTCATCCGCACGGGCGATCCCGGAGGCGGGGCGCTGGCGCGGGTCAGCAAAATGGGTACAAGAGCGAACGAATACACCATTGAGGCAATGATGAACAATTGGTACTTCGCAGGATCACCGACCAGCATCAGGAATTGCCCCAGTCCCGCGCCCAGGTAATTGGTGATCATATATAGGGACAGGACTTGGCCCCGCATTTCGTTGCTCGCCCGTTCGTTGACCCAGCTTTCGACAACCATGATCATACCCGCCATGCAAAACCCAGCGATTACCCGCAGAACAAACCACGTGACTGGATCGATATGGAGAACGTGGGCCAGCACGGCAACGGACATGATTGAGGCAAAGGCGGCAAAGGCACGAATGTGGCCAACGGCGGCAACCACCCGAACCGCATAAAGCGCGCCCAACAACATACCGACAAAAAAACCGGCCATAATGAACCCGGTTATTTCCGTCGAGAACCCTTCAAGTCGGCTGCGCAAGCCAAGCAAGGTATTGAACATGCCGTTGCCTAGCAAAAGCAGCCCATAACTTAACAGCAACGACGAAATGGACGTAATGGCGTTCCACATGGGCGACACCTATTTGGCTTTGGCGAACTCCGGGAACAGGGCTGAAAGTCCCTCTGGTGAAGCGTCCGACACGCCGCGCTCGGTGATCAGGCCGGTGACCAATCGACGCGGCGTCACATCAAAGGCATAATTTGCCGCAGTCGTACCGACGGGAACGATAGAGACATCTTGCACCGACCCGTCGGCACCACGTCCTGTCATCACGGTTACTTCTGTTGGATCACGTTGTTCAATCGGAATTTGCTTAACGCCGTCAGTCAACGTCCAATCGATGGTTGGGCTTGGCAAGCCGACATAAAAGGGCACACCATTATCGTCGGCGGCCAGGGCCTTCAAATAGGTGCCGATCTTATTACAAACATCTCCGGTCCCGGTGGTCCGATCCGTACCGGTAATGACCAGATCGACCATCCCATGTTGCATCAAGTGACCGCCGACATTATCGACAATCAACGTATTTGACACACCATGTTGCCCCAACTCCCACGCCGTCAGGCTTGCCCCTTGGTTGCGTGGACGGGTTTCATCAACCCAGACATGAACGGGGATGCCTGCATCATGGGCTTTGTAGATCGGTGCAAGCGCGGTGCCCCAATCGACCGTGGCCAACCAGCCCGCATTGCAATGGGTCAACACATTAACGCCTCCGTCCTGCATTGACGGTTTGCCTTTTTTCTCCCACGCCGCACGGATCAAGCCCGCCCCATGGTCGCCAAGGCGCGAGCATATATCAACGTCTTCATTACAGATTTCAGCCGCCCGGGCGTAAGCCGCCTCGGCCCGTTGCTCAGCTGATAACGGCATCAATATGGCTTTCAATTCGTCAAGGGCCCAGCGCAAATTAACCGCCGTCGGGCGTGTGGCATGAAGCCGTTGATAGGCGTCTTGCACACCGTGATCAGAGGCGTCGCCCCACATTGCCAGCGCCATGCCATAGGCTGCCGTCGCACCGATCAACGGAGCACCGCGCACCCACATGTCAGAAATCGCCGTGCACGCATCATCCAGGTTGATCAACGGCACCACCACGAACTCGTGCGGCAGTCTGGTCTGGTCAATAATCTCAACCGTTCTGCCATCATCCGATAGCCAGATGGTGCGATAAGGTTTGCCATCAACTTTCATGGGGTCGTCCTTGTTTCAAATGGTAGATGCTCAAATCCATCTTCTGACACGCGCCTTATACTCTAAATAGGCCTGCCCAAACCGCGCTTCCATCAATCGTTCTTCGTGTTGAATAAACTGCGTTGTGATAACCATAAAAAATGCCGGAGCGATGAGGAACGGCAACCCGTCACCAATGGCAATGGCGAACCCGGTCAGCCCGATGTTCATCGCCAGATACATGGGGTTTCGGCTCAGCCGAAACAGCCCGGATTCGACCACGACCGTACTTTCTGAAAACGGCTTGACCGGTGTTTCCGCCAGATCAAACCGCCGTTTGGCGCGCCAGGCCATGATAAATGCACCGCAGAAAATAACCCATCCGAGTAATTTTATATCGCTCAACACCGCGACCGGCGTCGGGTATACAAAATGGGTCAGGGCCATTCCACCCAGGCCGCCAAAAAACCAGAACGGCGGCAGAATTTTCTGCGCGGCATTGGCTGAGAATTCCGGCGTCTCCATCTGCCCTACCCCAATACCCGACCCGCCACCGCCTCAAGTTTTTTGATCATCTCGGGATCACGGACATCGGGAGCAGTAATAAGGGCGGATTCAAGAGCGGTCTGGCATCCTGCGTCGCAAGCGTGTTTGCGCGCCGATAGTTTCGGTGCCGTTTCCTTAACCAGACTTCTTCCCTTGTCAGCGTTGTCCAGCAACACGGCAATAATCGCATCAACAGTTACATGATCATGGTCCGGATGCCAGCAATCATAGTCAGTGACCATGGCGACGGTGGCGTAACACATTTCGGCTTCGCGGGCCAATTTGGCTTCCGGCATATTGGTCATTCCGATAACGTCACAATCCCAACTACGATAGAGGTTGGATTCAGCCAATGTCGAAAACTGAGGGCCTTCCATGGCAAGGTAGGTGCCACCGCGTTGATACGGGATATCCAGCGCCTTGATGGACGCCTCCAGCGCATCTCCCAAACGAGAACAAACAGGATGCCCCAAGCCGACGTGTGCGACCAGTCCAGTGCCGAAAAAACTTTTCTTACGGTCGATGGTACGGTCGATAAATTGATCGGCGATGACAAACGTGCCCGGCGGCAGCTCTGCTTTCAAAGACCCACAGGCGGAAATGGATAGAATTTCCGTCACCCCTGCCCGCTTCAGACAGTCAATATTGGCGCGATAGTTTAGTTCTGAAGGTGGAATGCGATGCCCTCTACCGTGCCGAGGCAGGAACACCATCGGCTGGCCCGCCAACTCGCCGAACAGCAGCTCGTCTGAGGCTTCGCCGAAAGGAGAGTCGATACGCTGCCACCGGGTATTCTCTAGTCCGTCAATCTCATAGACGCCGCTGCCACCAATCACCCCGATCACCGGGGGCGTTCCTAGGTCACTCATAGGGCTCTGCTTTCCTGTTCAATGTGTTTTTGTTTAACGACTAAGGTTTTCATCGAACAGGCGTAAGGTTCGCATGCCCGCGATATCCGCTGCCCGTGGGTTAAACGCACCACGCATGTCGCAGTGGAAACCGTGATCTGCTTCATAAATATAAACGCCGACCTCTGGATGGGCCTCCGATATTTGTGCAACATCGCTCAAGGGTATTGACTGATCCCGTTCGCCAAAATGCAGGATCGTCGGACATTTTGGCTGTTCCCCTATGTGGGCGACGATGCCACCGCCATAATACCCCGCCGCCGCTTGCACATCCAATCGACAAGCCGCCAGCCAAACGGCAAATCCGCCCCAGCAAAAACCGGTAATGCCAACCCGCCCAGCATCCGACACCGCCTGGCGCGCCGCCTCGATGTCAGCCATTATCGCATCGATATTTTCATTGGCTGCGGCCTTGTATTCCCGTCCGACGGCAATATCTTCCGGTGTATATCCAACCTCAAATCCGGGTTCGAAACGATCATAAAGTGCCGGGGCGATCGCCTTATAGCCCAATTCAGCATATCGTTCCGTGACATCACGGATATGCTCATTAACGCCAAAAATTTCCTGAATGACGATAATCGCCCCGCGTGCGACGCCTTCCGGTTCACACAGATAGGCCGCCAATTGATGCCCGTCAGACGCAGTTAACGTGATATTTTCACCCAAAATGAAATCCCCCTCAGCCGAGACATGGTTGTCTAATATTTCACCCGAATTAGATTAAACCGGAATGAAGGGCCAATAAAAGGGTATAAAGGCAAGAGCATCAAAAGGCCCGCACGGCATCAGTAATGATGGCGTTGACGTCGGCCTTACGCCTTACCGCACATGCATTTCTTTACACGTTAAACTTGAACAACAGAATATCACCGTCTGCGACGACATACTCTTTGCCCTCTTGGCGCATTTTGCCGGCGTCTTTAGCACCTTGTTCGCCGTTTAGGTCGATAAAATCCTTGTAGGCGATGGTTTCGGCCTTGATGAAGCCACGCTCAAAATCGGTGTGGATGACACCGGCGGATTCAGGGGCCTTAGCGTTACGCCGCACGGTCCAGGCGCGCGTTTCCTTCGGCCCAGAGGTGAAAAAAGTAATCAGGTCAAGCAAGCGATATCCAGCACGAATGACGCGGGCGAGGCCGGTTTCAGTTAGCCCCATGGCGCCCAGGTATTCAGCCTTTTCTGCTTCATCGTTGAGCCCCGAGATCTCTTCTTCGATCTGAGCGGAAATCACCACGCTTTCCGCCCCCTGTGTGGCCGCCATCTCGGCGACTTGCGCTGAAAACGTATTGCCCTCGCCGGCGGCATCTTCCTCGACATTGCAAACGTAGAGCACGGGTTTGGCACTGAGCATTTGCAGCATACGAAAAGGTTTCTGCTCGTCGTCGGTAATGGAAAGCTTTCTGGCCGGGACGCCATCGCGCAACCCTTCCAGCGCGCGCTCGACCAGAGCCAACAGAGCTTTGCTGTCCTTATCACCCCCACGCGCCTTTTTCTCCAATGCTGTCACCCGCTTTTCCAGGCCATCCAAGTCGGCCAGCATGAGCTCCGTTTCAACGGTTTCGGCGTCTCGAATGGGGTCAATACTGCCTTCGACGTGAGTCACGTTATCGTCTTCGAAACAGCGTAAAACGTGGATGATGGCATCAACTTCGCGAATGTTGGCGAGAAACTGATTGCCTAAACCTTCACCTTTGCTAGCACCACGAACAAGCCCGGCAATATCAACAAATTCCAATTGCGTCGGGACGAGTCTTGCCGATTTTGTGATTCCAGAAATAATGCCCAAACGTTCATCTGGCACAGCCACCCGGCCCGTGTTGGGTTCAATCGTACAAAACGGGAAATTTGCCGCTTCGGCGCTGGCCGTCGCCGTCAGCGCGTTAAACAAGGTTGATTTACCGACATTGGGCAAGCCGACAATGCCACAATTAAAGCCCATTATATACTTCCCTCGTCATCTGTTGACCGGTCCGGTCGTGTGTTCGGTTTAGGTTTTGGTGGGTTCATGACCAGTGCGACCCGCGTCATGAAACCAGCGTCATCGCCGTTAATCAAATAGTTGATTTCATCTGCCATGGTCGGCAGTAATTTTTCCAACCAGACTTGATCGGCCTGGGCAAAATCCTTCAGCACATGGCCGACGACTTTTTCCTTTGTTCCAGGATGTCCGACGCCAATTCGAACCCGCCTGTATTCTGGTCCGATATGGGCATGGATTGAGCGAAGGCCATTGTGTCCACCGTGTCCACCCCCGCGTTTGACCCGAATTTTTCCGGCGACCAGATCGAGTTCGTCATGGAACACCAGAACGTCCGCTGGGTGAATTTTATAATAGGTCATCGCCGCCTGAATGGAGCGACCAGACTCATTCATATAGGTTGTTGGTTTGAGTACCAGAACCTTTTCCGTGCCGACTTTGCCTTCAGCCAGTTCGCCATGAAATTTTGATCGAAATGGCGCAAAGGAATGGCGATGGACAATCTCGTCCACCGCCATAAATCCGATATTGTGTCGGTTTCTGGCATATCCCGACCCAGGATTGCCGAGACCAACCAACAAAAGCACGATCACACTCCTTTAAGACACGAAAGATTACGCGTCGGAACCGCCTTCGGCAGCCTCATCTGAAGTCTCTTCACCGTCTTCACTGACATCCGAGTCTTCACCGTCTTCGTCTGTTGGTTCAGCCGAAATCGTTGGAGCTGCGATGGTCGCAACAGTGAAATCACGGTCAGTGATCGTCAATTCAACGTCGTCAGGAAGCGTTACGGCACTAATGTGTATGCTGTCGCCAACGTCATAACCTTGCAAATCAACCTCAATGCCCTCCGGAATGCTTTCCGGCGAACAACGCATTTCAATGCTGTGACGAACAATATTAAGAACGCCACCACGACGTAAACCTTGACACTCATCTTCGTTGATGAAATTCACCGAAATTTCCATGACCAAGCGCGTTTTTTTACTAAACCGCATAAAATCAACATGAAGGGGGCGGTCGGTGACCGGGTCCAGTTGAAGATCACGCGCAAGCGCTCGGTGTGTATTACCACCAACTTCCAAATCATAAATATTTGAAAAGAACCCAGAGCCACGAATATGGCGGTCCAGTTCAATCGGTTCAAGCGAGATCAAAACCGGGTCCTGCTTGTTTCCATAAATTACAGCGGGGATACGACCTTCGCGTCGGGTCGTTCGGGCCGCCCCCTTACCTGCCCGCTCTCTCGCATCAACAGCGAGCTTAATGACATCTGCCATCAGTAGTCTCCTAAATTAAGGTTTCGGCCTGCCTCCAGGGGTGCTGGGGCCGCAAATCGCCCGTATTTGAGCGCGGGCATACATACCCGCCTTCGGCGGATGGGTCAATCAAGGATATTGATCAAAATTATGTAGGAATCTTCAATCAAACAGGCTGGAAACTGAAGACTCATCACTAATCCGGCGCATCGCTTCTGCAATAAGCGGCGCGATCGTCAACTGCTCCATATTATGCGATACGCGCATGGCTTCAGTCGCCTGGATACTGTCCGTTGTCACCAGTCGATCGAGTGGTGAGGCGGTAACCCGTGCGACGGCACCACCAGACAATACGCCGTGGGTAACATAAGCTGATACTGACGTCGCTCCGGCATTCTGCAGCGCGACCGCTGCATTGCATAACGTTCCCGCCGAATCGACGATGTCATCGACCAAAATGGACGCCCGGCCATCGACATTACCGATAATGTTCATAACTTCCGAAACGCCCGCTTTCTCACGACGTTTGTCAATAATTGCCAGATCAGCGCCCAAGCGCTTAGCTAACCCACGGGCGCGCACAACACCCCCCACATCCGGCGAGACAATCACCAACTCCTGACCATTGTAGCGTTCTTCGATATCACGCCCAATGACAGGGGCGGCATAAAGGTTGTCCGTCGGAATATCAAAAAACCCTTGAATTTGCCCGGCATGCAAATCGAGAGTCAGTACCCGGTCGGCACCGGCTTCAGTAATCAGATTAGCCACAAGCTTGGCTGAAATTGGCGTGCGCGGGCCTGATTTTCGATCCTGGCGAGCGTAGCCAAAATAAGGAATAACCGCGGTTATGCGCCGGGCCGAGCCACGCCTCAGTGCGTCGCACGTCACCAACAGTTCCATCAAATTGTCATTTGCCGGATAGGATGTGGATTGAATAACAAAGACATCCTCACCACGCACGTTTTCCTCGATCTCGACAAAAACTTCCATATCCGAAAACCGCCGCACACTGGCTTTCGTAAGCTGCAAATTAACGTAAGTGGAAATGGCTTCAGCGAGAGGACGGTTACTGTTACACGCAATGATTTTCATAGACTCGGATTTCCCCGAATAAAGTCATCTTCGCCTCTCACGCTCAAATCCCGCGTCATCCGCGGAAGAGGCCCTACGTCGGATGAAGTGCGGCGAGTTCTAGCAGTGTCACTGCGACCTGTAAACGGATTCATGCACATATCTACCCGTTCGGTGGTGGCGCGCGCCCTGGCACCTGAGGTAACGGGGGAACGTTTGGAAATGGTGGTGTATCCATTGACTGCACCCGGCGTTGTCTTTTGCCATCAAACAGCTCTTGGATTCCATCAACAGCAGCATTGCTGACAATTTCGGCAACCCGGCCCCATTCACCGTCCAAACTACCGGCAATCACGGTGTTCTCTTGGACCGCCTGTCCGACCTCGCTGCCATCGACCCCATTGACGCGCCAGACAATACGCGCCTGTTGACGCCCATTGACCGGCGTGCCGACGACAACCCGACCCTTGATTTCATAGGCCGCCTGCCTAGGGTCTTCGGTCACGGTAATATCCTTACGGCGTAACGCCGCCTTAATGGAACTGGTGAGGCGTTCGTTACCATCCCCTGGTGCGCCAGAGACGATTTTCACGATAAAGGACTGCTTCCCCCAGACCACCGGCTTCAATTTGGTGTTGTCCGGCACAGGGTCTGCTTTTGGAAGGTCGGCCATTTCCAACAGGCCGTCCGTCAGCGCCTTCGCGTCAGCTTCTGCAGCCGATATAGAAGGTGTGGCCTCATCCACGATCTGTTCCTCTAACGGGATTTCCTCAACTGCCGCTTCCCCAGAGGCATCGATCTCCCCTGGTGCTGCTTTAAGCCCCCTAGGGACAAGACGGACGGGTGCCTTAACTTGACGGCGGGGAGGGACGACGGCGATATCCTCACGCGTCAGTGCGTTTTGCTCCGACGATAAATGTTCATTATTCTGTTGAGCCATAATTTCAGGTGCCGGTGCAGGCGAAGCCGCTGTGGTGGGCACACGTGAGGGCGAGGGCGCGGCACGAGGTTGAGAATCGATTTGTGGGCGCGCAGGATTCACACGATTAACACCCCGCCGCTCTTCCCCTGTCTCTGGAATAAGGTCTACTGGCAACTCGGTGACGGCTTGTGATGTACCGTTCGACATCTGAATACTGTTTTCTGGCGGCATTGCGACATCCTGAGTGGCCGTCATCGGACCAACATAATCGGAGACCATCCCGATAATATACGGTTCAGCTTCGGCGACGAGAAGATTGACTGCTTCAACCCCTGACGCTTGCCACAGGCGTTTATCAACCACGACTTCATGGCGGACCCGGGCAACGGTCTCGCCGTATGGTGCACGAAGTTCCCAGTTTGCCGTCACCCAAGCCACGGTGCCACGGCTGCGCACTTCGGATATATTTCCGAAAATTGTCGGCCCCTGGGGATTCGGCTTCTCCGATACGACGGAAGGTCTTGCAGCATCCCGCAATGACGCGGCAAGAGCATCCGCCAGAACTAATTTTGCCGGGCTCCGCATACCTTTAACGGGGACAACAAAGACAATGTTGGACGTATTGGCTAATGGCGCGAACGTACTGTATCCGCTTGCCTGTTGGCGAAGCGGAGCAGCATTTTCAGAACAGCCGAACAGCACTAACCCAATTGGTAAGAGCCACCCTGCGACGCCTAACTTTAGCCGCATAACCTTAAATCCGATCTACGACCGGCACCTATCGAGATACCAGTTCGCACCTGTCGTAACCCTGTAAAGTCTGCCAAGCTCACCCGTTTGCAGCTTAACCGAACTGTACCAGCATGTTGCCCGGTTTTCACGAAAAAGGGATGGCGAACGAGCAATGTCAACCTCATTTGCCAAACCGGCACATGCAGAACCACCAATCCAAATGCCGACTAGTTAGGCTCGAGCGAGGGCGGTGGTATCTTTAGCTCCTCGCCATTTTCATCGCCGGGATAAACCAACTTAAATGCTGGTTCTCCTTGCGTTAGCGCCTTATTTTTCTTGGATACTAGGATGTCTTTAATGCCGTTAACGGCCGCCAAAGAGATCATCACCGCCGTCTGTCCCCAGCGGCCATCAAAGGTGCCTTTCGGCACGCTATTTCGTTGCCGTGCACGACCAATTTCCGTGTCCGAAGGGTCTGTTACAATCCACGTAATTTCCACCTTCTGCTGTCCCGATTCGGGCGAATCGACGTGGACCCGTCCTTTTAGGAAATGCTTAGCGCGGTCCGGCGTTTTGACAACTGACATCCCCGAATCGCCAAGTGCAAATGCTATTGCACGGGTCAACGAAAAATTACCGTCGCCAGGGGCGTCTGTAACGGGTTTTATCCAGATGCCCGTGCGCACGGGTTGACCGGCTTGAATAGTCGCTGATGTTCCGCCTGCCACGCCGCCAAGGACCAGTCTCGCGACGGCCCGGCCCGTATTCTCACCAATATCTCGAATAACTTTTGGCGAGCCGTAATCCCATTCGAAAGGGGTGCCGATGATGGGCGTGACGTGAGTGCCCACCATTTTTCCTGCGCGCGTTGACAATACCCAACGAATCTGGCGACCGCCCGTGTTGTCCGTCGATATGGCGACGTCGACGACCTCGCCATTGAGAATAAACCGACTGGTGCCGATGTCGTTAGGATAAGAAACGATATCATAACGAATGATCTCATCGACCACGGTTTGAGCGATCAATTTAGCCATAGGAACCGACGTTCCGCGCACAGGATTAACGGCAACGTCTGCGGGAACACCCTGTTCAATTAATGGATTGGGCGTGGTTTTGGGGTCTGACTTGAACGGACGCGGGATCTGTCCACAGGCGACCAACACCATGACCGCCAGAACAAAAATCACGCTTCTTGTCAAACACCGCTGAACCATGGTTCAGACTAACACACAAGTCGCCAACAGACCCAGTATTAGCAACAGAAGGAAAAACGCCATATGCGGCATGGCGTCACTTCACCACAAGAGACAACGGCGCGGAAGATAGCCGCTGATGACCGGTATCTGTAACCAGTACCGTTTCCCCCAACGTCATCGCCAACCCTGTGTCAGCATCAAAAATAATCATATGGCAAAAAACCACCATGCCCGGTTCGAACGTCGTCGGATTGTCAGCATATAACATCGGCCAATCCATCCAATTGGGTGAAAACGTCGCGCCGAGTGAGTAGCCACAGGCGTTTAGACGTTTATCCGCCATCCCGGCATCATCCAAAACCTGACAATGGGCCTGAAAGGCGGCACCGAACGTCATGCCCGGCGACACCGCATTTTTAACCGCAGCTAACGCCTCAAGCGCCACAGAATGCATCTTAACGTGCTGCGGGTCTGGCGCGCCAATGATAAAGGTCCGCATCATTGCCGCATGATAATGACGGAAAGCCCCGGCCCATTCGAGTGTGAGTTGATCTTGCGGATCGAGCGAACGCCGTCCCGTGGCGTAACGACAGAGCACAGCATTTTCACCCGACCCGATGATGAACTCGTTGCCGGGATAATCACCGCCGCCTTCAAATATGGCCCCTTGCATGGCGGCCAGAATTTTACCTTCAAATGCACCGGCTACGGTTAAGTTAACCGCCGCATGATAGGCGTCATCCGCCAGCGCAGCGGCACGACGCACGTAATCGATCTCGGCAGGGCTTTTAATCACCCTGATCTTGCTGATCAATTCTGAGGCGTCATTAAACGTGCAGAAACCGTCGAACTCGGCGCTTAATCGTTGACCATTACGGGCTGTCAGGCCATAGGCTTCCCACTCAACCCCAAGACGTTTTCCCCGAGCCCCATATCCTTCCAAGATGTCCTTCAATTCGCGCGCCGGTCGGGCGTCCGGGCCGTCGACCCAAATGCGCACGTCACAAACATCAGAAGTGATACGGGCCTGTAGCCGGTCGGCCGAGCGGGTCAGCAATGTCATCTGCCCATCAGCCGCTAAATATAGACATTGAAAAAAAACATACCCGAAGGTGTCATAGCCCGTCAGGTAATACATGCTTTCCTGACGAAAAATCAGCATTCCATCAAGACCGTCTTCGGCCATCACCGCGCAAACCCGCTGGCGTCGTGCCGCCAGTTCAGTTTCTGAAAAATGCAATGCCATCAGGCCGTCATCCCTTCAATACTATTGCCGACAATCCACGCCCGTATTCGGATTCGTTCCGGTGCGTGCCACGGCGGAAACTGTAAAATCGGTCCGGGTCGGCATAGGTATCAATGTCGACATCGTCAACTTGCCTTAAGTTCATCTGGCCCAATCTGGATTTTATAAACCGAGGCAGATCAAACAAAAAATGGTCGTGCCGATTTGACGCCAGAAAAAACTGCCGATTAGCCGCACTTTCGTCAACAAACGCGTGCAGAAATTCAGGCCCGACCTCGTATGACTTCTGGTGAATACACGGACCAACAACGGCCGAAATATTGGTTCTGTCCGCGCCTTTTTTCTCCATGACGCTGACACAGTTCTCCAAGACGCCCGCCAATGCACCACGCCACCCGGCGTGTGCCGCGCCGATTACCCGATTTTCAGGGTCGGCAAACAATACCGGAGTGCAATCCGCCGTTAAGATACCGATCGCCAAATTTGTTTCAGTCGTGACAATAGCGTCGGCCTTTGGGCGCTGTTCTCGGTCCCAGACGCAATCGGCGACAACTACGTCAGACGAATGGATTTGGTAAACGGTGTTAAGCCGTCCGGCGGCACACCCGATTTTAGCCATCGCCCGATTACGGTTTTCGACGACGTTTTCAACCGCCTCACCCGCTCCAAACCCACAATTCAGCGACGTCAGCAACCCGGCACTGACCCCGCCCCGGCGCGTAAAAAAACCATGACGGATGGTCTCAAGATTTTCGAGCACAGGCGACGTTATCATCCGTCCAGCTCCTGAAATCCGACCGGCGGATCGAGATCAGGGCAGGTAATGGCAATCGCTTTAAATAGCTCCCCCATCGCGTCCGCTTCAATTAGGCGGGTTAAAGCCTGACGGATGCTTTCAGCTTGCGCCGATGTCGCCCCTGCGCTCAATCGCTCCGCCCGATCCTCAATACCCAATGTTTGCAATAACGCCCGTTGTGTCACCGGACCATAAGCCTGCGCGCCGCAGTCGATGGCAACGTTTAGCAAGGCTTCAAAATCGACGTGGGCCGTTAGGTCCGCTTCCCCTGGATCACTTAGTACATCTGAATAGGCATGGTTTTTGACAGCCTGAAGTGTATCGCCAATGCCACTTTTCACATGCCCATAATCGATGATTAAAGCCGCACCGCGACCTTCGGTTATTCGCTCAGAAATCAATCGCATATAATTTAAGGATACAGGCGAGACTTCGACAACGCTGTCTGGTTCCGCGTTCGCCAGAATTTTTGGAACCATCGAGTGAACCATGTGCGACGAAGACCACCCATACTGTAATGATGTTCGCCCAGTTTTTTCATCCATACAGACCAGTCGCTCGCACCAACCCTCCGGAATTTTCTGAAATTGCCGAATCGGAAGAGCATCGAAAAACTCGTTAGCGATAATTAACGCCGGGCCGTCTGGCACGGTGCCGAGGTGATCATGCCATGTCGGCTTAATTGACGGCAGATTTTGGCGCTGATGTTCGCGCAATACTGGGCTGGTTTCGACAAGGTGCAGGTCAATTGCCTCGGAAAAACCCGTCACACCCTTGGCGACCCGCAGAACATCCGCCATCAGCGTGCCACGCCCTGGGCCTAATTCGATCAGGCGTACGGGGCCCGGTTGACCGAGTGCTAACCATTCAATGCCACACCACAGACCGATAAGTTCTCCGAACATCTGCGAAATCTCGGGCGCTGTGATAAAGTCGCCACCGCGTCCGAACGGGTCTCGGCTCATGTAATAGCCGTGTCTCGGGTTGCTTAGGCACTCTTCCATATATTGGGCAATGGTCAGCGGGCCATCATGGGTAATGCGCCGACGGAGATGTTTAAGCAGTTTTCCCATGACCCGCGACCTCAACAACTTTCTTGCTTAATATCGTGTCTACTATTTGGCCGGTTTCGCGCGAAATGCCAAGTACACGCCGCCCACAAACATCGGTATAGACAGCAATTGCCCCATGGTTGACCCGAACATTAAAAAGCCAATATGGGCGTCCGGCTGACGGAACAGTTCGACAAAGGTACGGGCCAGTGCGTAACCGGCAATAAACACGCCGGTCGTCGCCCCCGGGCGTTGGCGAAAGGAAGGAACCCGCCAGGCCAAATTTACAACAGCAAACAACACCAGCCCCTCCAGCGCAGCTTCGTAAAGCTGGCTTGGGTGGCGTGCCACTGGACCATGGTTGGGGAAGACGACCGCCCAAGGCACATCGGTAACCCGCCCTACCAATTCTTCATTAATAAAATTAGCGATCCGCCCAAAGAACAGGCCAAGCGGAGCTGCACAAGCCAATGTATCGGCAAATCGAAGTCGTGGAATTTTTCGTTTTCTGGTAAAAATCAAACCGGCAACAACAACACCTAAAAAACCGCCGTGGAAAGACATTCCGCCCTGCCAGACCTGAAGCATTTGCAGCGGATGATCAAGATAATAGGCGAACTTATAGAACAGGATGTATCCCAGTCTTCCGCCCAAAATAACGCCCAATGTCGCCCACGTCAGGAATTCGTCGGCGTCATCCTTTTTCATCAGCACTGGCGCAATCTGAGACAAACGGCGCAGATGCCAGGTGCCGAGAATCAAGCCCGCAATATAGGCAAGCGCGTACCAACGAATGGCGATAGGGCCGATTTGGAAAAGTATCGGATCAATGTCGGGAAAGGGAATAATCGTCACCTATTTCATCGAAAAGAATCTTGCTGGTCGAGGTACTGGGTAACATAGGTCCGCACCCCCTCTTCCAACGGTGTCATTGGCTTGTCGTACCCTCGCGCCCGTAGGCGAGCCATCGGAGCTTCGGTAAAGTACTGGTATTTATCGCGGATATCTTCGGGTGTGTCGATAAACGTGATGTTGGGTTTTTTCTCAAGCGCCCCATAAACGGCCTTGGCCAAATCAGAGAAACTGCGCGCCTGCCCGGTACCGCAGTTAAACAGACCGCTGACGTCATCGTTTTTCAGTAACCAAAGAATAATGTCGACACAGTCACCAACCCAAATAAAGTCCCGCAACTGGCCACCATCTTCATAGTCGGGGTGATGGGATTTAAACAACCGGCAGGCCTCACCCGCTTTAGCGACCGGATACACTTGAGACACGACGCTGGCCATCCGCCCCTTATGGTATTCATTCGGTCCATATACATTAAAAAATTTCAAACCGGCCCATTGTGGTGGTTTTGGCTCTCTGGTTTTGATCATATCGGTGACCCGGCGGTCAAACAGGTGTTTGCTCCAGCCGTAAGGGTTCATCGGGCGGAGCGCGGCGAGGAATTCCGCCGTCCCGTTATCATCAAAACCTTGATCCCCATCGCCATACGTCGCCGCCGAAGATGCATAAATATAGCGCGTCGAATTGGCGGCACACCACTGCCACAGTGTCATCGAAAGCTGGAAATTGTTTTTAAGGATTTTATCGGCATCACGCTCGGTCGTCGCCGAAATCGCGCCCATATGAATAATCGCCTCGATTTCGTTTTTATGGTCGCTGAGGAAACCATCGAGATTGTCCGGATCGACAATATCAAACAAGTTACGCTTGGCTATATTTTGCCATTTATCACCATCGCGCAGGCGATCAACCACAACAATCGGGCCAAGCCCATTGTCCTCAAGTGCGGCGACAATATTTGATCCGATAAATCCGGCACCACCGGTCACTATGTACATGAAAAACCCTTCTTGATTCGTCGCCTGATATACGCACTTGGGCCGAGCCTCGCAAGTCATGCTGATACTTGCCCAACCGTGCTCAGCGGATCATAATGATCTAATCGGTTTCGCGAAAGGAAAAGCCATGCAGACAAGCAATCGGTTCCTCGATGATCTGGCAAAAGTCGCCAATAGTGCGGTTTCGACAGTGGGCGGAATCAAAGGTGAGGTTGAAGCCATCGTCCGCCAAAGACTGGATCGGCTGCTGGGCGATATGGACCTGGTCGCCCGCGACGAATTTGAGGCGGTCAAGGCGATGGCCGCCAAAGCCCGGCTTGCGCAGGAAAAGCTGGAAGTCCGGGTGGCTGAACTGGAGGCGCAATTGGTGAAAAAAGCAGCCCCTCGCGCCAAAAAGAAACCCCCTTCAAGCGCAAGAAAAGCACCGCCCGCGAAATGACCAAGGTGATTTGCGGCGACGCCATGGGATAACCCAAGGCTACCCGCGACAAGCTTATCCACAAAAAACTTCGGCAAAGGCTCACTTCTTCCTTGAACCTGAGACTCGCTTCAGGCAGGCTACACCTAGTGGCGGGCGATACTGTGTACCACAACATTTTGTTAATGTCGCTAGATGTAGTGGCCTTTTGGATGTTGCGGTATGTTTCGGGGTAGTCCCTCACATCACGTGGCGCCATCGGCGGCAAAAGGGGGAGGCAGATCATGCAAAGCCTGAATTCCATGCAAGACACGCAGACGGCAAATCCTCTCGACATTGTCGAGCAGATCGTCGAAATCAACGAATGGATGTTTGACCGCCGCAGCGATCAAGAAATGGCCGTTCAAGTTCCGGGCACGTGGTGTGATTACAGCCTCTATTTTGCCTGGAATGAAGAAATGGAAGCGCTGCATTTTACCTGCGCTTTTGACATGCGGGTCTCTGACGACCAAAGGCCGCGTGTTTATGAACTTCTGGCGCGGGTCAATGATCGGCTCTGGCTTGGCCATTTTGGTATTTGGGAAGATGAAGGTCTACCGATGTTTCGCCATGCGCTACCCTTGCGGGGCGCACGCGGCCCAGCGATAGAGCAGATGGAAGATTTGGTTGAAACGGCAATCATCGAATGCGAACGTTTTTATCCGGCCTTCCAATACGTCATCTGGGGCGGCAAAGACGCGGAAGACGCCATTTCGTCAGCAATGATCGACACGGTCGGCGAAGCCTAATTCATGGACGGTGTTATCCTTCTTGCGGGGTGCGGGAAAATGGGTGGCGCGATGTTGGCCGGATGGCTGGAGCGTGGCTTGGCGCCGTCAGATGTCTACGCCATTGAACCCAATCCCGATGTCGCGGCAACCCTGAAAAAACAACATGGCGTTCATGTTCTATCGTCCCCAAGCGCCCTTCCCATCACCGTCTCCCCTACCGTCATAATATTTGCCGTCAAACCACAGATGATGGACAAAGTGGCCCCCGAATACGCCCGATTTACGGCACCAAATGCCGTATTCCTTTCGATTGCCGCTGGTAAAACCCTATCCTATTTCGCATCCCATGTCGGTGACGAGGCTGCGGTTGTCCGCGCCATGCCGAACACGCCTGCGGCTGTCAGGCGTGGCATCACCGTCGCCTGCCCTAACAGTCGGGTGACCGAGCAACAACGTTCATATTGTGACGACCTGTTGAAAGCCGTCGGCGACGTCGAATGGGTCGAAGACGAAAATCTGATTGATGCGGTTACGGCATTGTCCGGTGGTGGCCCGGCTTACGTCTTTTTGCTGGCCGAATGCATGGCAAAGGCTGGTGTGCAAGCCGGTCTACCTGAAGATTTGGCAGAACGGCTTGCCCGCGTCACCGTTTCGGGTGCGGGTGAACTGATGCACCGGTCCGCCGACACACCTGAAACCCTTCGGATCAATGTCACAAGCCCCGGCGGGACCACGGCGGAAGCGCTTCGCGTGCTAATGACCGACGATGCATGGCAATCTTTAATGACCAATGCCATTGCTGCGGCAACGAGGCGCTCGAAAGAATTGGCCGGTTAGGACTATTCAGCCTGTTGCCGGTAAACGCTACCCTCAACACCATGGAAAAACCCATTGGAGAACGCCACCGTCGGCAATTGGCGTTGCAGATCGCGGGTCAATGCTGCGGGCTCTTCTTTTTCGTCAAGGACCGAACGAAATCCGTTGGCAATAGCGACCATATCGGTATCCATCGGCGAGAGGCGAAAGGTGCCAACGCCCATGTCGCGAAGATCGCTGAGTTCCGCCCCTAGAACCTGGCATGACCTTGACAAGGTCTGGGTGCCGTTGACACTAAGGAACGGGGTTCCATCCAGGGTATTTACCGCCATTCCATCGGCATCTTCAGCGCAGACAAACTGACAATTATCCTTAGCCAGATCATAGGATCGGGCATGATAGCAGCGCGCGGAAATCGCCAGTGGAAGACGGCCGAACACCTGGACCTCCAGTTCTGCGCGACCCCAACAGCTGTCGGCGATGGCCGAAATCGAAGTGGCCGGAAGTTCGAATGGCAGGCACAGGCGTTTGGCACCTCGGGCAATCAAAAAATCCCGCGTGCCTTCGTTATAGACGTTGATGAACGGGCCGACGATATGATCACGACCCCGCAGCAAGGAAATTGCCGAAATATCATTGGCTTCAATCAGGAATTCACTATCTGCCGCCAAATCCCGAATAAGCGAGGACTCACGGGTCGACATGATCAATGCCAGAGTCGAAAGAACGATCTCCTTACCGGCGGATTGCAGACGTTCGATGACCTCGCCAATCACTGGATCAAAGAAGGGCTGGCGCTTGGAACAAACGACTTCGCCAACATAAACCGTTTCAACCGGCGCTTCGTCAGCGATCCGAAAATAAAAGTCGCGCCATTTCTCAGGCGACCAATTAAACATCACCGGCCCCAGGGACAATTTAGGAATTGGCTTCATTTTGGACTGAGTCATCGCCATCTCTTGTCATATACGCCTTGTGTTTCTCGACCGCCTTCACTAATCCCCATAAGCACATCAGTTTCGACAGGCAGTCCTGATTGCGCCGCATCAATGGCCTTGCGAAAAGCCTGTACGACCTGACTGACATAAGCTTTCCCGCGTTGCCGACCTTCAATTTTGAGCGCACTAACACCCGCATCAATAAGTGCTGGCAATATGTCGATGACGTTCAGGGATGTCGGCTCTTCGAACAGGTATGAGGTCACGCCGCCGGCCTTAAACCGGCCTTTGCACAAAGTCGGATAGCCCACGGGTTCGTTATCGGAAAATGCATTGATGGTGAAGTCACCCAATTTGCTCAACAACCGGCCTTGGTGTTGTTCGTAACGGACGTGACTGGCGGGTGAACAGACCCCTTCTTTGTTGGGTGATACGCCGGTGATGTATGAGGACATTGAACACCGCCCCTCCGCCATCACACAAAGGCCACCAAATGCAAACACTTCTGTTTCCACACCAATCATCGCATTCAATGTCTTAATTTCCGGTACCGTCAAAACGCGCGGCAGAACCACGCGCTTGACGTCGAACGCGTCCCGATAGAAGCGGATCGCTTCTGGGTTGGACGCCGACGCCTGAACGGACAAATGCCGGCGGAGGCCCGGATGGGTTCGTGTCGCATAATCAAGAAGTCCGATATCGGCTAAAATAACCGCATCGACGGCAATGTCAGCGGCATCATCGACGGCCGTATGCCACGGGGCCTGATCTCCGGCTTTTGGGTAAGTGTTGATTGCCAGTAAAATTTTAACGCCGTGCTCGTGGGCATATTGCACGCCTTCGCGAAGTTCAGAGCGGTTAAAATTAAGACCCGGAAAATTACGTGCATTGGTCTGATCGCGAAAACCGAGATAAACACAATCTGCGCCCGCCTCAACAGCTGCACGAAGGGCCGCCGGGTTGCCCGCCGGACAAACCAACTCCAAAGTCTTATTCATGATTTATCCTTCACCGCGCGCCTGATTTTTCGGTTAACATCGTCGACGCGTTCGTTCAATTCATGGATATCAGCCGATTGCGCTTGAACCCGGCGTTCCACCGGCATCCGAACGGACTGGGCGAGAGTATTCAAATCCGAGTTCATCCGAGCAAACAGGTTTTGTCCGCGCTGGACAAGTTTCCCTAATGGCGCTGCCAGCGGCCCCAAAGGTGACAAGGCATCGGTAAGAATATTGATATCGGCACCGTCAACGGCATTGCGCAACGCCAGAACGGCCTCCGTGTCGCCCTCAAACACCAGCTCACGAGAGAAAAACAAGGCATCTCCATCGACCCTCCCTTCCAGTAACGCCAGCAACGATAACAGCGGCCCACAGATGCAGGCATTAATGTGGTCCGCACGTCGATCGCCCACCTTAACCGCTTTAAGGGTTGGTGTTTTGGTGGACGGGTTCAATTCGAAAGCAAACGGCAAATCTGTCGGGTCAATCAAAAACACCAGATCGCCAACACCAGCAAGACGCTCAAACACGTCACTGTGCCGCGCTTTCATTGTCCGCATGGCGATGTTGAGCAACGGTTGCAATCCGGCCAAAGGCAAAGGCCTGATGGCAAACCCAGCTAACAGGATTGGGGAGAGAGCCGGGTTCAACGCTGAAGGACCTTCTACATCTTATTCTGCAAATGGAGTCGAAACTCCAAGCATGGACTATAAATTGCCAGGACAGGCAACGGCGATGATCTGGATCAATTACATCCCCATGACCAGCATGACGGTGTGGAATTGTAATCAGACGCCAACCCAGTCCATTCGCGTATTGTTGTATTCCGTGGTATAATTTGCGTAGCGAACCGGGGCGCCCATATCTTAAGCAACAACTCTTAAGGGACAACCCGTTGGCAATGCTGACGTCTGGCGTGAGAGGACTTCAATTATGGCTAAAAAATCGACCAAACAAATTTCGCCTTCAACTGTTGCGCAAAATACCGCGCTTGATCTGGCCGTATCCATGGGCTGGCGCAACGTGTCTATGACTGATATCGCCGAGGCGTCCGGCCTCGCGCTTGCCGATCTGCTACGCCTGTACCCGACAAAATCGGCCATCATTGGGGGGCTGGTAGATCGCACCGACGAGGCAATGCTGAACGCACTTCCTGCTGATGGTCATAAGGACCCGGTTCGAGACCGTTTGTTTGACCTGATGATGTCACGCTTTGACACCCTTACCGGTTACCGCGATGGCTTGATTGCCGTTACCAAGGCAGAGCTTCGTGACCCAATGACCAGTCTCTGTCATTTGATTCGGTTTCAGCGGTCATTGACCCTTATGTCGGAGGCGGCCGGGCTTTCAACGTCAGGGCTTATCGGTAAATTACGCCTAAAGGCATTGGCCTTAGTCTACGCCAATGCCACACGCGTATGGATCAAAGACGATAGTGCGGATTTGGCAAAAACCATGGCGGCTGTTGATCAGGGATTAGCCAAAGCGGAAAAACTAGCCTCCTATTGTTGGCCTGCTAAGCACGACGTTGAAGGGTCCCCTGAGCCCGCCACCTGAAAACTCATTGAATTCAGCCAGTTAGGCTTAGTTCGCAAGCGCAAAATATTAATTTGTGCAGCGCAACATTTTCTGTTGACGCGCCCACACGATTCTCCTATATTGACGTTATGTTGCAGTGCAACAAAATGATTTTACCTAACAGCGCATGAGCGCTTTATTGGAGAACAGAGTTATGACCAAGACGACAAGCTCTACAAAAACAGCCAATCCGTTTGCTGCTTTCGACATGAGCAAATTTGCCACTAATTTTGACCCCAGCACTTTGGCTGGTGAATTCACCAAAATGGCAGGTGCCATGGACCTAAACGCTGTTGATGTTGACGCCGTTATCAAATCACAGCAGAAAAATATGGAAGCACTGAAAGCCGCAAACACCGCCGTCATTGACGGCGTCAAAGCCGTTGCGGCACGTCAGAGTGACATTTTCAAAACAACGCTTGCTGATACCCAGGCAGAATTTGGCAAATTTGGCGACATCAAAACACCGCAAGACGCCTTTGCAAAGCAGGCCGAACTGATGAAAAGCATGTTCGAAACGACAGTGTCGAATTTCAATGAACTGGCTGGAATCGTCGTCAAATCGAATACGGAAAGCGCGGAAAAGATCAACGCCCGCATTACCGAAAGCCTGGACGAATACAAAGCTGAAGCAACCAAACTCAAAAAGTAATCTTTCCTCCCAGATATTTTTGAGACACTTGAAGCCGCTTTCCTTTTTCGGGAAAGCGGCTTTTTCTTGCTATATTGCCCTTAATCGATCAGATTTTTGATAAAGTGAGGCGCGAAAATGGACATTAGTTTCGACGACTTTTTAAAAGTAGACATCCGTGTCGGTACGGTCGTCCGTTCCACACCTTACCCTGAAGCCCGCCATCCGGCGATTAAGTTGTGGATCGATTTTGGTCCAGAAATTGGCGAGAAAAAGACATCGGCACAGGTAACAAAACATTACAGCCCCGACGACCTGATCGGTCGTCAGGTCACCGCCGTCGTCAATTTTCCACCCCGGCAAATCGGCAAATTCATGTCAGATGTTTTGGTGCTGGGATTCCCTGATAGCGACGGTGACGTGGTCTTGCTGACCCCAGATCAAAATGTTCCCGATGGCGGTCGGTTATTTTAGAACACTTCCGGCGATTTTTGGATCACCGAAAGTGTTCTAACGAGTTGATATCCCCGCAAACCCACGTTCGCGAATGAACCTATTCGCTCCGGTTTTGCTCTAGCACCGACCCAACGCTTTTCCGGTCTCTACAGTCGGCAGCCAGCTCTTGAGATCACAAGTTTTCGGCGCTGTTAAGCATCAGCACCAATTTTATACAGGCAAGCGCAAGCGAACCCGAAGGCCGCCGTTGGGAGAGGTTCCAAGCTCAATGTCGCCGCCATGCGCCCTGATCACGTCGCGGACAATCGTCAGCCCAAGGCCAACGCCTCCCGTTTCTTGATTGCGTGACCCTTCTACCCGGTAGAACGGGCGGAACACATCGTCGCGCTGGTCTTCAGGAATTCCGGGTCCGTCGTCGTCGATCAGCACTTCGGCGAAATCTTCCCGTTCGCGCACACGAATTGTCACGTAGTCGCCGAACCGGGTGGCGTTATCAACCAGATTGGTCATTGATCGTTTGAAGGCATTGGGCCGTAGCGGCAATGTGATTTCGCCCTCGCCGTGGAAATCGATCTGCCCACCTTTTCGCCGCGCCTGGACGACGACGCTCTCGATTAACTGGGTCAAATTAGCCGGTGTCGGCCGTTCCGTTCCTTCACCGCGGGCGAAGGCCAGATAACCTTCCAGCATATGCTCCATATCGGTGACATCTGTTTTTAGGTTTTGTGCGGCATTATTATCATCCAGCATTTCCAGCTCTAAACGCATCCGGGTCAAAGGCGTTCTAAGATCATGCGAAACGCCCGCGAGCATGTCAGTGCGCTGTTTGATCTGGCGCGAAATCCGGTCACGCATGGCCAGGAACTCCACCGCTGCTTTTCGGACTTCTGTGGCCCCTTCCGGTTTAAAATTGGAGACATCCCGCCCTTTACCAAAATCTTCCGCCGCCAGCGCCAGACGGCGTATCGGTTTAACTTGATTGCGCATAAAGATCGTAGCAACAGCAAACAGGATCAATGAAGTTCCGACCATCCACAGGACAAACACATAAGTCGTGCTGGAGAACAACCGCTTGCGACTGGTCACCACCTTCATTACGCCGTCGGACAGCTGCACTTCGATAATGACAAAACGGCGTAAGCTTTCCGAATCGATGCGAAATGGCCTGGAATTTGTTTCAGACATCGCCCGAATCAGCATCCTCTCCATAAGCCCGCTTCCTTTATGGACGCGTGAGTCCAGTACAGCTTCCTTCGTGAACGTTACACTTAAGCCCATATTGTTGGACGCGATGTTCATCGCCGCTAACCGCGCATTAGGCCCAAAATCTCTATGCTGCATGTTGATGATAGCGCTGACATCCCCGGCGACCCCCCGGGCGAGGCTTAATGTCACTTTGTTCCAATGGGTCTCATAAAAAATGCCTGCCGATACCAGCTGGAGCAGAATCAGCGGGATGACGATGATCAACAATGATCGCCCGAGCAGGCTTTTCGGCAGGTAATTCTTGATCAGGTCGCCCATGACGTGCCTTTGATTATGAGGTCATCTTGATTAATCAGGACTCAAGACATAGCCTTTTCCGCGTACCGTCTGCAAATACCGTGGCAGTTTTGGGTCCATTTCAATTTTACGCCGAAGACGGGTCACTTGCACGTCTACCGCGCGGCCACCGCCGCTGGCGCCAGTTAATTCAATCAAGTCTTCGCGGCTGATAATCTCGCCCGGTCGTCCGGCCAGAACCCTCAGCAACGCCACCTCAATGTCCGTCAGACGAACTAATTTTTCTTGTTTTTCAAGCTCTCCCCGCTCCGGGTCGAAAATGGCATCGCCAAGCAGGACTTTGCTTGGCGGAGCCGATGGCGTTGGCACTCTTTTCAAAATATTGTTAAGTCTGAGCAGCAGTTCGCGGGGCTCAAACGGTTTGGTCAGATAATCATCGGCCCCCCGCTCCAACCCGCCGATACGGTCTTCCGGCTCAGTCATCGCCGTCAACATCAGAATGGGGACCGCGTTTGTCCGCCTGATATCTTCGGCAAAATCCAGGCCCGATTCGCCCGGCATCATTAAATCCAGGATAATCACATCAAACTCAATCGCTAGAAGCCTGGTTCTTGCGTTTTGTGCATCGGGGGCCGCTGATACCATGAAACCGTTTTCAGTCAGGTACTTAACAAGCAAGGCACGTAACCGGTCGTCGTCATCGACCACCAGAACATGAGGTTTTTCTACAGCGATTTCCATTTTTTTTCGAGACCACCTGACGGGTTAACAAATGCGGCTGGATCATAACACGTCGAACTGCTTTTTAGGCCTTGTCCTCAAAAAACGGATCCATACGCGCACGATCTTCCTGATTAATGATCTTTCTTAAAATTGTTCGAAATCCATTGACCGCATCGTCGCCTGCGTCTGCGAACGCAGACGATAACAATCTACTCTGTGCAGCCGTCAGTTCCGCGTCAAGGTGTTCGGCTTTTTCGGTCAGCCACATCATCCGACGTCTGCGATCATTTTGATCGATCATTTGCTCAACAAACCCTTCGTCGATCAACTGACCGAGTACCCGTGACAAGCTTTGCTTGGTGATTTTCAGGATAGCCAGCAACCCGTTTACCGTGATCCCTGGATTGCGGCCAACAAAATAGATCACCCGGTGATGAGCCCGACCGAAACCATAGGTCTTAAGAATTTCGTCTGCTTCGCCGGTAAAGTCCCGGTAGGCAAAAAACAACAATTCGATGGCCTGACGCATGGTTTCAACGTCAGATGTCGATGTCGGACTGTTGGGCCCAGGGTTCTTCATGTCCACAAAATCCGTTTGAAAAATACGTCAGTATTGTTGACATATATGCGCGAGGATGCTACGAAACGCAAGAACATTGATCATCAACTTCGATTTACGAAAGAAAATTACAATGACTGGCCCCTCTTTTGACGACCGTGACGGCCTGATCTGGTACAACGGCGAAATGATACCTTGGCGTGATGCCAATCTTCACGTTCTCAGCCACGGACTTCACTATGGCTCTTCCGTATTTGAAGGTGAACGGGCTTATAACGGGAATATATTCAAGCTGCGCGAACATACGGACCGTTTGGTCTATTCCGGTCAGGCACTTGGTTTCACCCTCCCCTATAGCGTGGAAGAAATTGACCAAGCCTGTATAGATATTTTGGCCGCAAATCACATTGTTGATGGATATTTACGTCCTGTGGCTTGGCGCGGTAGTGAAATGATGGGCGTATCGGCTCAACATAACAGGATCAACGTCGCTATCGCCGCCTGGGTTTGGCCATCATATTTCTCGATGGAAGCACGCATGAAAGGCATTCGATTACAGGTTTCCAAGTGGAAACGACCGTCACCTGAAACCGAACCGGTGCACGCCAAAGCCGCCGGATTGTATATGATTTGCACCTTATCAAAGCATGCTGCCGAGCAGGATGGTTATGATGACGCGCTGATGTACGACTACCGGGGCCATGTCGCCGAAGCGACCGGCGCCAACATCTTCATGGTGATGGGGGATGGCAAATTACACACCCCAACGCCTGACTGCTTCCTAAATGGCATCACCCGCCAAACCGTAATCGAACTGGCGAAGAACCGTGGCATTGAGGTTATTGAACGGACCATCCTGCCCGAAGAATTAGACAATGCGACGGAAGTGTTCCTGACAGGCACTGCCGCCGAAGTTACGCCAGTTGGCGAGATTGGTGAGCATAAATATTCGGTTGGTCAAATTAGCCAGTTGATGATGGAAGACTATGACAAGGCGGTTGGAAAGAGCCTTGACGCCGTAAGTGCGGCCTGACATTTCATTCGAAGATACGGTGATCATCTAAACAAGTAGGCTGGGAATTTTTCCGGCCTACTTTTTGCGCACTGTAACACCAAAGCGCGACGCCCATACCCCGGTGAGACGACCTTCCTGTGCGTCTACATTCCGCCACCGGGGTTGCCGAGTGCGTGTTCAGATAACCCTTCAACAATAAAATCATACGCGTCATCTACGGAATCCGCTTCCCTGAACAGATCAAAGTCCGCCGCCGAAACTGTACCATGTTTGACCAACGCCTCCAGATTAAGCGTGTCGCGCCAGAACGAATTCCCATAGAGTACGATTGGCATGACCTTCTTGATTTTTTGGGTCTGGATTAATGTCAGGGTTTCGAAAAACTCATCCATGGTTCCGAACCCACCGGGAAAGACGATCAGCGCTTTCGCCAAATAAGTGAACCAGAACTTACGCATAAAAAAATAATGAAACTCTAAACTCAATTCACGGGTGATGTAAGGGTTGTGATGTTGTTCGAATGGCAATGAAATGTTAAGGCCGATATTAACACCGTCAGCTTCCGACGCGCCACGGTTGGCGGCCTCCATAATGCCTGGCCCACCCCCGGTGCACACCAAGAACCGGCGCTTTTGATCTTCCAGTCCTTTTGACCACTCCGTCAACCGATGGGCGAGCGTGCGGGCATCTTCATAATACCGCGACATTTCCAGATCGAGTTCAGCTTTGGCAAGGTCCCCGCCCTGACGGCGCACCGTCTCAAGCTGGGTCAGCGCATCCTCTCTTGATTTAGTCCGCGCGGAGCCAAAGAAAACAATGGTGTCACTGATGTTGAGCTCGTTAAATCGGGATTCCGGTCCTAAGTATTCGGACAAAATTCTAAGCGTACGGGCGTCAGGACTGTTGATGAAATCTTTATCGCGATAAGGTTTCGCGGGCCTCTTGTGGTCTTCGACCATATTTGTTTTCCCTAATTAAACGCTAAACCCTAACCTACGCGCACAGTAAATATTCCGCCAGCGCCTTCAAGTCGCCGACCATTGGCGTGCCCTCAGGAAACGGTCCGACCTCGCACTTATTGACCCGGCCGATAAAAGGAATATCGGTCGCCATAGCGGCGTGATAATCTGTCATCGCATCTCCAACGAACAGACACTGATGGCGGGGGAGCTCAAGTTCGTCGAGAATTTCACGAACAATGACATCCTTTGTTCGTGGCGATCCGTAAACCGCTTCAAAATAGTCCGCCAGCCCCCGTTGAGTGACGATTCTACGCAATTCATCTTCGGGTGTTCCGGAGACAACAAAAAAATGGCTGTCCTTGTGGTACGACTGAAGGAACAGCGATGCGCCATTGATTTCCCGACAGGCAATAACTTTATCTTCGACCAAGGTGGTATACTTGTGGCACAGTTTTTGATGCTGTGAAGGGTCAAGATCGATGCCAAGGAATTGCCGATGGCAATGGAGGATTTTAACAACCCTGGAAATCCCCTCGTGGGCCAGATGATAGTCAATGATCTGTTCGATCACCGCGTCTGGTTGATCTACATATAAATCCCTAAAAGCTTGCTCTTTAACATGCGCTGAATCAACGATGACACCATCAAAATCGAAAAAAATAATGTTCGGAAAAATAGCCGATTACCCCGCCACGCCATTATCATCGTCAATTAATGTTGTTGGTTGATCCCAACGCGTCGCGGCGGAATTGTCTGACTCCTTGGCGTCCACCCATGAACCACCGCCCGGCGTGTCTTCCAGTTTCCAAAAAGGGGCCTTGGTTTTCAACCAGTCGATGAGAAAATGGCAGGCGTCAAAGGCGACATCACGATGGGCGGATGCGGCAGCAACCAAGACGATCTGCTCCCCCGGTTGTAGACGCCCGTAGCGATGGATGATCAAAGTCGCATCCAACGACCAGCGCTCGAGCGCTTGCGCCTCGATTTCGGCAAGTGCCGTTTCCGTCATGCCCGGATAATGTTCCAGCGTCATTGCCGAAATTTCCTCATCACCAGCCATATCCCGGACAAGACCGACGAACGAACAGAGCCCGCCAATAGTGTGGTTTCCCTCGGTCAACCGAGAGAGTTCCAAGCCCAGGTCAAAATCCTCTTCCTGAACGCGGATCATTTGATCTAGCCCCCCGTTACCGGTGGAAAAAATGCGATTTCGTCATTGTCCGAAACCGCATGGTCAAATGACACGTACTCCTGATTAACGGCAACACGGACGGCGCTTCGTTGTTCAAAGACTTCGGCAAATTTTTCATCACGGTTTGTCAGCCAATCAGCCAGTGCGGTGACGGTGTTGACACTCTCGGGTATACTGACCTCTTCTTGTGCCTTACCGGTTTTTTCCCTGACCCAGGCGAAATAGAGAATTTTCATCGCGTCACCTCGTTGAATGCGAGGTAGTCAACCGTCTGACCAACGGAAACGGTTTCGACAGTCTCCCCCAATTCGACCAAACCACTGGCATCAACCATCGATGTTAAAATGCCCGCTCCGCTAGAGTAATGCTTCATCGCCATCAACGCCCCATCGTCACCGATCTCCAGTCGCACACGCACCCATTCGCGCCGGCCTTTCTTTTTAGTATACTCAAACCCAGACGTTACCGGGTAAAGAGGGCGCATGACAGTGCGGTTTCCAGACAGAATATTAATCACCGGTCGCGCGATAACCATAAACGTTACCATCGCCGCCACCGGGTTCCCCGGCAGGCCGATAAACGATGTCGTGCCAACTTGCCCAAGGGCAATTGGTCGTCCAGGTTTGATCGATAAACGCCAGAAATTAAGCGAGCCCTGTTGTTCAACTGCCGCTTTGACGTGATCTTCTTCACCAGCAGAAATTCCGCCAGAGGTGATCAGCATGTCATGATTTGGTGCGGCTTCGCCAAGCGCTTCGGCAATTTTATCCTGTTCATCAGGCAAGATCCCAATATCGGTGACCTGACACCCGAGATCACGCAGCATGGCCATTACCGAGAAGCGATTGGCATCAAATATACATCCCTTTGGCGCATCCGTTGACGGGTCGCGAACTTCATCACCGGTCGAAAATACAGCGACACGAAGGCGTTTATATACGTTGACCGAGGCCCGCCCGACCGACGCGGCCAAGCCAATTTCCTGGGCGCGCAACCGTGAACCCGAGGTGATTACGACCGCGCCGGTTTTCACATCTTCGCCCTGGTCACGCTTGTTCGCGCCCCGTTTCAAACCCGGCGGCAAAGTTACGACGCCATCAATTTCGGAACAATCCTCCTCCATATAGATGGTATCGGGGCCTTCCGGAACAGGCGCGCCGGTAAAAATACGTAGCGCTTCGCCTTTCAGGGCAAGTCGGCCCAGCGGATGTCCGGCGGCAATCCGCCCGCTCACCGGCAAGCTTGTGTTTTGCACGGCATCTAGGTCACTGAAATAAACGGCATACCCATCGACCGCAGAATTGTCATGAGGCGGAACGTCTCGCGGTGAGGTAACGTCCTCGGCAATAATCCGTCCGAGCGCCTTATCGATTGATACGTCTTCACGGCCGCACACCGGTGACAAGCGCTCGCTTAGATCGCTAAGCGCATTGGCGACGGAGGTCAATTCTCCGCCAAAAGCAAAACAATCGTCTTTAAGCTGCGCCATCGAGACTCTCTTTTTCAAGGCCGCAAAATTTAATGACAAAGTCGGCGACGGCTTTGACATCGTTAAGGTCGATTACCGGCACGCCACAGTGCACGTCTTCGTCGGTCGCAATTGCGACTACGCTTTTATCTTCCAAGGCCAGCAGTGGTCGCTCTACGGACGGGCGGTAAACTTCAATTTTTGGATGAGGATATTTTTTAAATCCTTCAATTAAAACCAAATCGACCGGGTCCATTCTTTCCAGCAATTGCTCGATGGTCGCTTCGTCCTGTTCACGGTTTTCGTTCAGCAACGCCCAACGTTTTGTCCCGGTAATGAGAACTTGTTTGGCACCGGCGACGCGATGTTCAAAGGAATCTTTCCCCGGCTTATCGATGTCAAAGTTGTGATGGGTATGCTTCATTGACGAGACGCTGTAACCTCTTTTTGTCAATTCTGGGATCAATTGAATAATCAGCGTGGTCTTGCCACTGCCGCTCCAGCCAATCATTCCAAATATCTTCATAGTATTACCTTCTATGCTCGCCTATCACGACCGACATATTGGCGTTCGATCACGAAAAATCAACTCTGGTTTTAGGAATCAGGATCCGCCTTATTAGAGGAGCTACCGTGTTTAGGTGCCGGTGCATGGTCCGTCTCACTAATATAGCGCATACCGTGAACAAGATAATCATAGCCGGTGATCAAGGTGATGACGGCAGCCCCCCAAATACCAAAAACGCCAATTTCCGACGTGGTCAGAGGGCCAAAATCAGGTCCGTTGGGACCAACCAGCAAGAATCCCAAGGCCAGCATCTGCAAGGCGGTCTTCCATTTCGCCAATTGGCTGACCGGCACGCTGACATTCACTTCCGCGAGAAATTCACGCAAACCCGAAACCAGAATTTCACGACATAAAATGACCGCCGCCGGTAGCACGGTCAGGCCCGACAACCGATCGATGCCAACCAACGCCAACAATACGGATGCGACCAGCAACTTATCGGCGATTGGATCAAGGAACCGCCCGAACGCAGACTGCTGGTGCCAAGCGCGGGCTAAATACCCGTCAAAAAAATCGGTCACACATGCGTATGTATATGTAGCAAACGCCAACCAGCTTGCTAACGGATCATCAAGGAAGACAAGAAGGCCGATAAGCACAGGAATCGCTAAAATTCGCGAGACCGTAAGAATATTTGGCAGTTGAGTTAACATCGAAATACCAGAAATGCTGCAATTCTACGGATGGTTTTAGCCTACTATTCATGAGGATGAAACCAATCATAAATTTTACTGGCGAGTGCCTTGCTAATACCCTTCACAGCTTCAAGATCAGCGCGACCGGCTTGAACAACGGCATCCGGTCCTCCGAAATGATGTAACAGCGCCTTTTTCCGCCCTCCCCCAACGCCTGGGATTTCATCCAAGATCGAGCGTGAAATGGCCTTGGAACGTTTGTCCCGGTGAGCACCGATGGCAAAACGGTGGGCTTCGTCGCGGAGACGTTGAATAAAATAGAGCACCGGGTTTTTGGCCTCCAACGCGATTACGACCGGGTCGTTTGGTAGAAATATGCGCTCGCGCCCGGCGTTTCGGTCTACGCCTTTGGCGACACCGGCGATGGCAACATCGTCAATTCCTAACGCCTCAAACACCTCAATTGCGACCCCCAACTGTCCCTTGCCACCATCAACCAAAATCAGGTCCGGCCATTGCCCTCGGGATCGTTCAGGGTCTTCTTTTAGCGCCCTGGCGAACCGCCGCGTTAATACCTCGCGCATCATCGCATAATCATCACCCGCCGCGAACCCGCCCACCCCTGCCTTTTCACCAACCGGCGCCGCCCCTTTAATGGTAAATTTTCGATAGGCGTTTTTGATGAAGCCTTCCGGACCGGCGACGATCATCCCACCAACGGCCCGGGTTCCCGAAACGTGGCTATTATCGTATACCTCAATTCGTTCAGGAGCACCGTCCAACTTCAAGACATCGGCCAAGCCCTCCAAAAGACGGCGTTGAGAGGCACTCTCTGCCATCCGCCGTCCATGGGCCTCTCGGGCATTGGTTAGAGCGTGCTCGACCAATTTTCGTTTTTCACCACGTTTTGGCGTGAGGACCGTAACCTTGGCTTTCGCCCTGACGGTCAGCGCTTCAGACAATAAGACCTGATTTTCAAGCTGATGACTTAAAAATATAGTCGTCGCGGGCGGGGTTCTTGCATAGAACTGCCCAAGAAATGCCTCAAGAACGGTCGCTACATCGGCGTCTCGAGCTTGGCTGGGGAAATACGCCCGATTACCGAAATTCGCGCCAGTGCGAAAGAAAAACACCTGAATACAGGTGATGCCGCCAGCCTGGTAGGCGGCAATTACATCGGCCTCACCCAAACCGGATACATTGATATCCTGGCGCGCCTGAATGCGTGTCAAAGCGCGGATGCGGTCGCGATATTGGCCGGCAATCTCATAGTCCATCGCATCGCTGGCGTTTTGCATTAACCCGGCCAAGCGTTGTTGAATATGTTGCGAGCCGCCGGTAAGGAATTCCCGCGCCTCATTAACCAGCGTCGCATAATCCAGCTTCGATATTTTATCAACGCAGGGTGCCGAACACCGCTTGATCTGATGCAACAGGCAAGGCCGTGTGCGGTTAGCGAAAACCGCATCCGTGCAGGTGCGCATCAGGAACGCTCGCTGCAATACCGACAGCGTTTCATTGACCGCCCAAACGGAGGCAAAAGGGCCAAAATAATCACCGACTTTGTTGTGCGCCCCCCGGGTTTTCAGAATTTGCGGGAAGTCATGGCCCCCAGTCAGCAGAATATGGGGAAAGGATTTATCATCGCGCAGCAAAATATTGTATTTGGGTGCAAATCGTTTAATCAGATTTGACTCGAGCAGCAGGGCTTCGGCTTCTGTGTGGGTGGTGACAAATTCCATCGACGCCGTTTGAGAGATCATCCGTCGAATACGATTGGATTGACGGTCTGGGTGGGTGTAGGCAACCACTCGTTTTTTTAAATTTTTTGCCTTTCCCACGTACAAAACTTCGCCAGCCGTATTGATCATCCGATAGACCCCCGGACTGGCCGGTAAAGTCTTCAAATACGCGACGATAACCGGCACCCCCATCGGCACCGGGACCTTACCTTCCGGATCCGGATTCTGATGATTTTGCTGCGAGTTTTCGGTCACGGTTGGCTCAGATTTCAGGTTGTTGGTTGGTTAATATAATCGGGGAATGCCCGTTACGTCAGCGGCAATTTTCTATCCACGATTCCTGTGGATAACCCTGTTGAAAACCGTTCGAGATTTTACTATCCCGCACAAAACAAACGGTTTTCCACTTTTGCCTATTATTTAAGCAAAATACTAAACCATTGATTTGCAACGATTTTTTAAATCTCCTGTATTCGAATTGTGATCTTGAAACATTGTGAAATATTTCTGTAACAAGGATGCAGAGAATGGCGGCCTGTGCACAACCTTCCCGCAAGCAAGTAAAAATGAGTCCTTACAACTCAACTTCGCTTATTAATGAATTATTAATTCTATACTTGAGAATTAAAGCGTTCGATTTCAACGCCGACGCTTTCCGCACTCTCCAGTATGTCGAGCTTCTCGACCCTCACCCGGGCCGAAAGAACCTCACTTTGCTGTAGACACATCTCAGCGATTTTCTCTGCCAGCGTTTCCACTAAATTAACGTGGCCCTCAGCGATAATCGCTTCAATTCCAATCGCAAGTTGCTCATAACAGATGACGTTCTGAATGTTGTCATCAATCGCTTTTTGCCCCTCGCGAACGGCTAAGTCGACATTAATCCGCACACGTTGCTCGTGTTCTTTCTCATGGCTGTAAATGCCAATGGAACAATCGACCAAAAAATCGCGAATAAACACGTGGCGGATTTTGTCACCGGCATCAGCGATTTTCAGTGGGGCAACGTTTTTAATTGAGTTCAAGGCCATCGGACGCTCCAATAGTGAATATACTTTGTCTGCATTGCTTCTTACCCGGACCAGCCCATATGCTGACCTCCATCAAGCGCAATCATCTGTCCGGTCATTGCCGGGGCGTCCAAAATAAACCGCACACCTCGGCAAATATCATCGGTCGAAACGGGTGTCCGCAGCGGCAAAGACGACCACTCACCGGCGAAGTCTTCGGGCGTTTGATGTCTGCTCTGTAACGTCGGGCCCGGCCCGACCGCATTAACCCGTAAATCAGGTGCAAAAGCGCGTGCCAGAATCTGTGTTAATCCCCACAAACCGACTTTCGACAGTGTATAGGAGGTAAATTCCGGCGTCAGATTCCATACCCGTTGGTCGATAATATTGACGATATTGCCTTTGTGACCTGACGGCAATTGACGGGCGACACCTTGCGACAGAAGGAACGGTGCCCGCAAGTTGACGTCCATGTGTCGGTCCCACGTTTGCCGGGACGAGGCCATGGCGGTGTCTTCTTCGAACACAGACGCATTATTGATCAAACAAGACACCGGCCCCAACGCCGCCGCCGCACGGTCAACCAACTCAGCAACGGCAGCCTCTTCAAGCAGATCAGCGCTAAGGGCAACCGCCCGCCCGCCTGACCTTTCGATGTGTTCAACAGCGCTTAGAGCGTCGTCCGCAGACACGTTGTAATGAATGGCGACCCGCCACCCCTGCGTCGCCAGGTCAAGCGCGAGCGCCCGGCCGATGCGCCGCGCCGCGCCTGAGATAAGGACCGTTTTTTCGCCTGCCTCAACCAATCGACACCAGCACTTTCTCGACGCCAGCCGCCTGTATCCAGACATACCCGACGTAGGCCGCAAGCAACAACACCCCAACCGGTCGGAACAGGCGCCACCCCCATATCAGAACCGGCAGCATAACGGCTGTAGAGCCGAGCATTACCCATATGTCAAAATTAGAAATCTGGGCAGCGACTGGAATCGTCGCGACGCTGGCGATCACCCCACCGACACCCAGAATATTAAACATGTTAGAACCGACCACATTGCCGATGGCGACAGCAGGGTGGCCGCGCAACGCCGCAACCAGTGACGCTGCCAGTTCCGGCAAAGACGTTCCCAGCGCAAACAGAGTTAAGCCAATCACTTCTTCGGAAACACCAAAGGTGCGGGCGGTTTCGGTCCCCCCCTGAACCAGCAGATCGGCACCGTACACCAAGCCGACAAGCCCCCCAACGACGAGTATGAACGACAATGGCAAAGGTTTCGGATCGCCGCGAAGCTCTTCGACCTCGCCAATTACGTCGGCGGCTGCGGCGGGGTCATGTGTATCGCGCCAATACGTCGCCGCTAGAAAGCAACTGAAGGCGACAAGAAGGATTAACCCGGCGAGTAAAGACAGTTCCCCAGTCAAGCAAAGGCCCGCAAAAATCATGCTTCCCCCCATCAGGACGTAGCCGTCTATGGCGGTGGATCCGGGGTGATCGATGATCGGTTTTAATGCACATGTTGCCCCCAAGATCAGCAGCACGTTGGCAATATTCGATCCGACCAGATTGCCCAGCGCTAAACCCGGAGCCCCGGCGATTGTTGCCTTTAATGAGACCACCAGTTCAGGTGCTGACGTTCCGATAGCAACAACCGTCATTCCGACTACGATTGGTGGAATGCCGAGGCGGTCAGCCAAATTGACGGCGCCACGCACCAAAAACTCGGCGCCAAGAACGAGTATGGCAAACCCCGCGACCACTTGAAAATACATCATATTTTTGTCTTAACCCCTTCTGGCAGGTGGCCAAACTCGGCAACCAGTTGAGTGTACACGTCCCGTTTGAACGGTATAATCAGGTCTGGCAACTCTTCAAGTGGCACCCATCGCCAACTCGAGAATTCTGGTTTGCCATATGCACCCAAATCAAAATCGCGATCTTTCCCCAAAAACCGCAGCCCGAACCATTTTTGCTTTTGTCCTCGATATTTACCACGCCAAGATATACGGCGCAGATGAATAGGCAACTCGTATGTCAGCCAGCCGGCTGTTTCGGCAATGATTTCTGCCGCGTCAATTCCTGTTTCTTCCTTTAACTCGCGAAAAAGCGCGTCTTCAGGGGCTTCACCTTTATCGATACCCCCTTGTGGCATCTGCCAGGCGTTAACACCGTTATCGCCGGGTCGAGAAATCCGCTTGCCAACCCAGACAAGACCGTCTGGATTAAACAGTGCCGCTCCGACACAGGGACGATAAGGAAGACCGGCGACGTCTTTATCTTGGTCGTCGGAGGGGACCGCCTTCTTCATTCAACGAACTGCTTATCAGCAACTGCAGACAGGGGGACAAGGGACATTTTTCGGTCCGCCATGGTTTTCATCCAAACATTCAGGCGTTGAATCGAACTGGGATAGGCGTGAATGACGGCGACGGCGACCGGTTGCAGTTTGAGGATGGATTCGACAGATTTTAATTTTCTGTCCAGACTTTGCCGCTCGGGCGGATCATCCAACACAATATTGACAAAGGCCTTTACCAGCCCAATTTCAGAGGCGATTTTCGGAGCGGCAGTGCGCCGTGCTGAGCCATCGACAAACATCAATCCGCGTTTGTTGATTTCTTCAAGAACCGGCTTCAATTGCCCTTCCGCATCCATGTACTTGGACCCCATGACCGAAATCAGTCCTACGTATCCCTCCATATGGCTCATAATCTCACGTAATCGCTGAATATTGGCCGCGACCTGAAGGTTTGTATTCAGGGCCAACGGCCCGGCATCTTCCGCCGGAAAGGCTTTGCTCTCCATCGGCAACTCAAGAAACACTTCATGACCAGCCAAGCGGGCACGCAACAACCAGTCGTTCAAGTCACGCGCATACGGAGAAAATGCCAAGCTAACGTCGCCGGGAAGTTTCTTAATAGCAGCGATTGTCGCCGCCCGGCTCAAGCCCAACCCCTTGACGACGATTGCCACCTTGGCGTTCGACCCGTTGGCGGTCAAAGGTCGCGAATACACCTCCCACGGTTTCCGACCGTCGCGGCTAACAATCGGCAATCTTCCCTTTAACCCTGCAACTTGTTCGACCAAGGCCTTATCAGGAGCCCGTGCCAACGGCACCACGCTTTTCTGATCAGCAATCGCCTGATAGGATACAGATGTTACTGAGGGAATGATCAGTCCTTGACGTGGACCAACTGCGCCACCTGCCGCCGTATTCAGCCCGCCCGCGCCCAATGCGGACATTGCCGCAGCCGGTTTCGGCGACGCGGACGTTTGTTGCCCCTCGGGTGCCGGATTTTTCATGGCGAGGGCTTGAACTGGTTGTTTTTCCGCTTTTTTCGGCATCGGCATCTCAACGCTTTTGGTTGGTGCCGAAGATTCCGCGACGGCTTGATCATCACGGCTCAATAACCAGAACGTCGCCCCGCCAATTACGCCCCCGAGCAGGACAACCGCACCAAGAACAATAAAAAGAATTGGCGGCCCCGACTCTTCTTCATCATCGTCTTCATCATCGTCTTCATCATCGAAGTCGTCGTCAAAATCGATGATGTCATCGTCATCGTCGATATCTACGTCGTCGCCGCTCAGCTCATCAGAGACGCCAGCATCTTCCGCGTCTCCATCTTCCATGTCTCCGCCTTCGGAGTCAGCAATTTGGCCCGATGGCCCAGATTGTCCCACCGCCGAAAGGTCCGGATCATCGTCGTCTTCGATGACCCGGGTTTTCGGCTCGTCGTCGTCGAATTCCTCAAGATCGTCTTCGTCATCGCTTTTTTTGCGCGTCAGAAAACCCGGTAATTTCACGACAACACCTCAACCAATTTAGTTGCTGGACGACGCAGTCTTGCTCGAGAACAAGGCTATGCCTCTCAGAATATCGAGCGCCCGCAAAAGCTGATAATCTTCAGCTTTCTTGGCTTTTTCGCTATCCTTTGCATCCACATTTGCTGAATCTGGCTTTTTCTCCACGTTATTTTTCTTATCTGCGGGGTTCTCGTTTTTAAGCGATCCTCTAAGATCTGCCTCATGGCGCTCGCCTTTTCGCGCGATCGTTTCAATCCGTGCCTGCTCGACAAGGATATCCGGATCAATGCCCTCACCTTGAATAGAGCGACCAGATGGCGTGTAATAACGTGCTGTCGTCAAACGCATTGCACCGAACCCAGGCAACGGCATGATGGTCTGCACAGACCCCTTGCCAAAGGAGCGGGTGCCAAGGATGATGGCCCGACGATGATCTTGCAGCGCACCTGCGACGATTTCGGAGGCCGACGCCGAGCCGCCATTAACCAACACGACGACAGGCTTTCCCTGTGCCAAATCGCCAGGGCGGGCATTGTAGCGGCTGGTATCTTCCAGATCGCGGGAACGCGTTGAGACGATCTCCCCTTTCTCTAAAAAGGCATCAGATATGGCAACCGCTTGATCAAGCAATCCACCCGGATTGTTGCGAAGGTCCAGAACGACGCCTTGCAAGTCATCACCAAGTTCTTTGTCAAACTTGGCAAAAGCCTTTTTAAGCCCCTTGTCAGATTGCTCGGTGAAAGACGTGATCCGAACATATCCCATCTTGCCTTCGATCCGAGAACGCACCGACGTGATTTTGATAACGGCGCGAGAAATGGTCACATCGAAAGGCTCGGCCACCCCCTTACGGCGAATGGTCAACTTAATATCAGCGCCAACTTTGCCGCGCATCTTGTCAACGGCTTCCTGCAACGTCATCCCTTGCACGACTTCGCCATCCAAATGGGTAATGAAGTCTCCGGCCTCTATGCCAGCCCGAAATGCGGGCGTGTCATCAATCGGCGAGATCACCTTGACGAATCCGGCCTCCATGGTGACCTGAATGCCGAGGCCTCCAAATTCGCCTCGGGTATCGACTTGCATGTCTTTGAAACGGTCGGCGTTCATATAGCTAGAATGGGGGTCAAGCGAAGACAACATACCGCCAATCGCTGACTCGATGAGCTCCTTATCCGTAGGCTTTTCCACATAATCAGCCCGGACGCGTTCAAACACATCGCCAAACAAATTTAATAACCGATAGGTTTCAGCGTCATTTTTGGCGTCCGCCGCCTCCGCCCTAACCGAACCCGGGCCGAATATCGGCGAGAGCAATAACGAAACGGCAGCCGCCGTCAAAATGTGTCGAGTTTTCATTCGCTTACCTTAACGTTAGTCCGCCTTAGCCCTTCCGGCTCACCAGCCACGGCAGAGGATTAATTGGCTGGCCTTTGTGACGCATTTCCAAATAAAGAGTTGGCTTGTCCTTTTGCTGCCCTGACACCGCCGTGCCCATCACGCCGACCGGCTCACCAGCCAGCAACCACTGACCGACAATACCATCAATTCGTGACATTCCTGCAAGCAAAGTATGATATCCCTCTCGGTGTTCTATGATCAAGAGTTCCCCATAACCTCTAAACGGCCCGGAAAATGCCACACGTCCTTCATATGGGGCGATAACCTGCGCACCGCTAGAGGCTTCTATGGTTAAACCTTTATGAGACAAGCCCGTCTTTACGTTCTCGCCGAAGCCTGCGACGACCGAACCGACAACCGGATACGGCAAATGACCACGCGCCGTCTCCATGGGTTTGCCCGTAAAATCTTTTGGCCTCTGTAAATTGGGGGCGCCTTTGACATTGGCCTTGGTGTTGGTCTTAGTATTGGTTCCGGCGGCAATTTGATCTTTGGCTTGCTGTTCACGTTTCAGGCGCAGTGCCTCAAGGCGGGCCATTAGATCGCGAATTGATCTGGCCTGTTTCGCAAGTTTACGGACCTTTTGTTGGGCAACATTGCTTTTTGCCAGGGTTCGGCGGCGTAGGCGAGATTTTCGGCCAATCAATGTTCGCAATAACTTGCGTTGACCTTCAAGTTCGGTTTTCGCCGCCAGTAAATCGTCTTTATGACGAAGCGCCTCGGCCCGATTTTGACGCAAAGCATCTAGATCATCGCGTAAGGCGATCGCCTGACGTTCCAATTCTGGAACAGTGGCGCGTAACAATATGGCACTACGCACGGTATCGCCCGGCGATATCGGGCGGACAATCAGCGCTTCGGCAGGGTATTGGGCGACCCGGTGAAGCGCCAGAATAACTTTACCCATTTGTTTCCGGCGTCGACGCAAGGTTTTTTCTTTCTCGGTGACCACCTGCGTCACTTTCGCCAGTTGCTCGGTCAGTGCGGATACCCGTTTTTCGTGATCCTGAACCAACCAGGCCGCGCTAATCATCCCTTGACGCAATCGTTGAATATCTTGATCAAGTGATTTTGCCTTGGTTTTCAGCGCTTTACTTTTGCCTTTGGCAACACCGATAGCACGATCAAGTTGCTTGAGCTGTTTGCCGGGTTTCGCACCTATCAACTCTTCTTCTCGGGTCTTTTTAGGGGGCCGCGTGTTAACGTCCGGCACCAAACGTGGTTTCGGCGGCGCCGGCTTTATCGACTGATCGCGGGGCTTTAGGTTCAGCGGTGTTTGTGCACGCGCGGTGGTCACGGCAAGGGCAAAGACGCTAAAACAGATCGCCAACATCAAAAATCGTCGTTGGCAGCGCGTCATATTATTCAGCGACGGCGGTGTGTGCACCGCCTTCATCAAGCAGGGACACACCCGTCATCTCGCCGGGCTGAACCAACCCCATAAGACGCAGAATGGTCGGCGCAACATCACAAAGACTTCCTGATTTCAGCCCTTGAACCCAATCCGGCGCATTGACCAAAACCGCAGGCACTACATTTAAGGTATGTTGCGTATGCGGTTCATGGGCGGCATGATCATACATGTTTTCGCAATTGCCATGGTCAGCGGTCACAAACATAACGCCGCCCGTTTCTGTCAGCGCATCTTCCAACTGGCCAAGGCAATGATCAAGCATTGCCGTCGCCTTGATTGCAGCCTCCAGATTACCCGTATGACCAACCATATCACCGTTGGCATAGTTAACGACAATCAGATCGAATTGACCCGAAGTGACCGCACTGACGAGCTTATTAGTAACCTCCGCCGCTGACATTTCCGGTTGCAAATCATAGGTCGCGACTTTGGGCGACGGCACGAGAATCCGCTCCTCCCCTGGAAACAGCGCTTCACGTCCACCATTCAGAAAAAAAGTGACGTGGGCGTATTTTTCTGTTTCGGCGATACGCAGTTGCTGCAATCCCGCGTCGGCAACGACCTGCCCCAAAATACCATTTAATTCTTTCGCCGTGAACAGGGCCGGAAAAAAGCGGTTGAGGGCGTCGGAATATTCGACCAGACCAAGACGGGCGGAAAAAGAACAAACCTTGCCCCTTTCAAACCCTTCGAAGTCTGGATCAGCAAGTGCCGTCAATATTTCCCGCGCTCGGTCCGCACGGAAATTAGCCATCAACAGGCCGTCACCGTCAACCATCCCGTCGTAATCGCCAATGATCGTTGGTTCAACAAATTCATCGCCGGTATCGTCGGCATAAGACATGTCCATGGCACTTATGGGGTCATCCGCATGTTGACCAGTTCCGATGACCATCGTGTTATAGGCCCGAACCACGCGCTCCCAGCGTTGATCACGGTCCATCGCCCAATAGCGGCCCATAACCGTGGCAACATGACAATTGTCCAGCCCTGATACCTTACCTAGAAAGCTCTCAAGACATCCGCGCCCGGCTTTTGGCGATGTGTCGCGACCATCCATAATGGCGTGAACACGAACGGCGACACCGGCCCCCCCGATAGTTTGGGCGAGGGCGCACAAATGGTCATAATGGCTATGGACACCACCGGACGACATTAACCCCATCAAATGACAGGTCCCGCCCGATTTCTTCAGCTGATCAATGAATGTAAGCAGCTCAGGATTGGCCGCCAACGTGCCCTCGGCAACAGCCTTATCGATCCTTGGTAAGTCTTGCATGACCACACGCCCGGCCCCAAGGTTCATATGCCCGACTTCCGAATTTCCCATCTGGCCCTTCGGCAAGCCAACATCTTCGCCTGACGTACTCAGCACCGATTTTGGCATTGAATTCACCAACCGGTCCCAGTTCGGCGTTTGCCCCAATGCAATCGCATTGTTGTCTTCATCCGCCCGCTCGCCCCACCCGTCGAGGATGCAAAGCACCACTGGGCGGCGTGTCTGTACGGGATTTGACGACGTGTTGACTGAAGTTTCGGGCATGCTGCCTCAAGTATAGTGATTATTCTAAAGAAAACGATAGCGCAGGCGGGTTTGGTTATCGATTACCCCCTATTTGCCACATATTGGGTTTAGACAATCGCTAAGGCAGATGCCAGTTTAAATACCGCTCGGCGCGACAGGCCTGACATTAAGGTGAAGAAGGCATTCAATTGCGAGGCCAGGCCGAAAAGTACGGCGGATCGCGCCTAAAACTGATACGACGCGGTAATCGAGCCGAAGCGGCTGATTCTCGGTTGGCCCTTGTATTCCTTTGTGCGAAAGGCGTTGGCATATGAAATTTTGAACCGACCATAAAGAAAAGCAACGCCGAGGCTCAAGTCTCCAATCCAGTTTTTCTTATCAACTCGATGACTGTCGCGGAAAGTATTGCCGTCTAAAAAGATGTTGTGGGCCACGTACCGTCCTTCGGCAGTGGCAAACAGGAACACGCTATAGGGTTCGTCGGGTTTGCGGTCAAACGTTGTGCCGGCTTGAATCAAGCTCGGCGGACCAAAATCGCGCGGCAAGTTTTTACCCCAGCGCAGGGCCCCGCCAACATTACTTTGGGTGACGACATTACCAAGACTAACGCCGGCATGTGGGATCGCATCAAACTCGAGCGGACCAAGCAGCACGGGATGAAAAAACCGCCATTTCCGTTCATAATGTAGAGCGACGCCGAGTTCATTTTTGAGCTGATTACCCCAACCGTCGAACGGGTCAATCAAGCGCACTTTATGGACGTAATTCTGTATCTGCTCGCCGTAAGCCGACGGCCCCACAACACCGACATCAAGTTCAATCGATTCGAGGTCTTTGCGGGCATTTTTCCAGTCGATCACTGTATGCAACGATAACCCGCCATACAGCCACCCCGCATAGGGTCGGTCATAAACGATCAAGTCCGTGCGGTAACGGTCTTGCGGCGTGTAAATTTCATGACCCAGCGCCATACCGATACGTGACGACCTTTTGGTATGTTTGGTCTCGGTTTTAAACAGATCACTGATATATTGCAGTGGCTCAAACGTATTGCCCTCGGGGGATAAATAGGAAAACCGGATGCCGTTGGTATAATGCTGGTCTGCCCCAGAAAACAGATCGTTTTCAAACTTGACCTCAAATGTGCCAATTTCTTTGCGCTTTTCACCACTTTCCGCCGCGCCCGCAGGAATTGCCGCGGTCAGCAAAAACCAAGTGGGGACCAGTAACTTTAAAAAACTTTGCACATTCATAGGTAAATACTTATCACCGACTGACCCAACTCCCAAGAACCGGTTGCCATCTTCGGGAAAAATATTGAATAATTCACAAACATCTTATTGGAGTATCAAAACCATGAACTATGCGCTCGGCGACCGGTCTGTCATCACTGATGGTGACAACTTTTTCATCGCGCCCAATGCCGCCGTGATCGGTGATGTGACGCTTGAACGCGACGCCAGTGTGTGGTTCGGCGCGACAGTGCGTGGTGATAACGACCCGATTCTGATCGGCGAAGGCACCAATGTCCAGGACGGCGCGGTCCTGCATACCGATCCGGGCTTTCCGATAACACTGGGCAAAAACGTCAGCATCGGGCATATGGTGATGGTTCATGGCTGTAGCATCGGTGAGGGCACCCTTGTCGGCATCGGCTCGATCATCCTTAACGGGGCCAAAATCGGCAAAAACTGTCTGATCGGGGCCAATACCCTAATCACCGAAGGCAAGGACATCCCCGATGGCTCCGTCGTCATGGGGTCCCCCGGCAAAATTATTCGCCAAACGACCGAGCGCGACGTCACCTTGATCGCCGACGCGGCAAAAAGCTACCGTGCCCGCTACAAAATTTATCGGAGTGAGCTGACCGTTCAGACTTGAGGCGACTGACCGTCGGCGGTGATGATCACCCCCCGGTAGGCGTGCCAACTGGCGTGCCCGATTAACGGCAACGTAACGATCAGACCAACATAGCCGATCGCTAATCCGGCCACCGTAAACAGGACGATCACTCCCGCCCAGACCATCATTGGTACAAAATTGCGCAGCACGGCAAATATACTGATCAGAATAGCGGGGACCAGCCCCGCCTTACCATCGACAATCGTTTGCAGCGACACGGCGCTGACCAGAAACGCAAAAAATGCTAAAATGCCGCCGATCATCGTGCCGACTAAAATGAAGGTCAGGCCATTGGTTGTGAACAGGGTGTCAACGGCGATCTGACGCACTGACAAGGACGTGTGCGGAAAATTGATCGCATAAATAAGAGCCGCCAGCCGTATCCAGATCAACATAAAAAACACCAGTGCCGTCCCCGCGCCCAAAACCCCAGAAGCCCGTTTTCGCCAGAGACTCACCACGTCACTTACAGTCGGTCGCCCCCCCTGCTCATGCGCCCGACTGATGACATAAAAAGCGGTGCAAAACAAAGGTGCGACCAAGATAAACCCCGCCGTCATTGGCCAGATTAAATAAGGCACACCCAAATAGTAAAGACCCGCTGTCACCGCCAGCCCCAGCCCCGAAAACAATGCGCCTATGGTCAGGCTATAGCCTGGCGCAATGCACAGGTCTCGCCATCCCGCCGCCAGCCAGATCCAGGGGTCGGCTGTGGTAATAATCCTGATTCGGTTCTCAAATGGACCCACACCAGACGGTCGAGGCGACGGCGCTTGACTTGAACTCGCTGCGTTTTTCGGCATGAACAATGACCCTAATTAAATTGGGGCCAGCCTAGCCCGGCAGGGTCACGTGCGGCAAGTCGGCATCTGAACCTTTGATTTCCCTTGGATTTTCCTTGGTTTTCGGTCGCTCTTGCCCCATATCGATGTTACTCTGTTGTCAGACACAAAGGACGGAACAATGTTTTTTTCTTTCCAACAAAAACCCGAACTGCCCAATGCCGCCGACGCTTTGCCCGGGCGCTCAGCCGTGATGCCTGTTCCTACTGAGCATTTTGTCAACGGCAACCCAATGACCGGAGCCATTCCGGGCCATTGTGATGAATTTTATGTCGGTATGGGCTGTTTTTGGGGGGCAGAGCGCTGTTTCTGGCAGCTCCCGCAAGTTTTTGTCACCGCAGTCGGATATATCGCCGGACACACCCCGAACCCGACTTATGAAGAAGTTTGCTCCGGACGGACGGGTCATAACGAAGCGGTGCGCGTGGTCTACGATACAAGCGCCCTCAACTTTGAAACCCTGCTTCGTACCTTTTGGGAACATCACGATCCGACCCAAGGCATGCGCCAGGGCAATGATCAGGGAACGCAATATCGATCGGGTATTTACTGCACGGGCGACGATCAGCTGCGGTCAGCGCAATCCTCTCTAAAGGTCTATCAGACTGCCCTGGACCGTGCCGGGCGCGGCAAAATCACGACGGAAGTCCTGAGGGCCGAGACCTTCTATTTTGCCGAAGACTATCATCAACAATATTTAGCCAAAAATCCAAACGGTTATTGTGGCCTTGGCGGCACCGGCGTTTGCATGACAGAATCAAAACCATGAAACCACTGATCCGCCTGACCAAAAACACCACTGGCGCCGTCGCCATCGAATACGGGCTGATCGCCGCTTTAATTGCGCTACTGATCATTGTCGGCCTAACGGTAATCGGCACTGAAACCGGCAACACCTTCAATCACGTTGGCAACGCCATCTCAAATTAAGTGTTTGCTCCTGACGTTGTCGGCACAGATTTAGCAGGCGACAAAAAACGCGCCCGCCCATAACCATTCCTCTAAATTTTATCGCGGTAATTGGTCACCTTAGAAATACAAAAGCATGACAGCACTGCACGTAGGGCTGATATCAATCCATTGAGGCGTCACCTGATGACGTACGCGAAAGATTTTATACGTTTTCGTAGACAAACCAGCGCCCGTGCGTTAGTTAACCGGCCCGGTTGGAGCGTGCTCCAATCACTATTCGACAGACAAGACCCGCCGTTCATCGGATACTGGTTATCGAGTGATTGAGCGGCGCCACTGCGGAGAGGTGCCAGAGTGGTCGAATGGGGCGGTCTCGAAAACCGTTGTGCGCTTGCGTACCCAGGGTTCGAATCCCTGTCTCTCCGCCATCCATACATTCGCGCAAGTCCGCGAAATACTGAAAAATCCGCAGAATATAAGCAATTTCAACCCTGATGATTTCCGTCAGGGTTCGCTTGCTTTCGCCTGTTTTCACGTGTAAGTATGGACTGAAGTATGGACTGAGGGGTTTTGGCATTTACTCATTCAGGTGCACCTATGGGCAAACTCACTGTTCAACAGATCAAATCTACGAATCGCCGAGGTTTCTACGGCGATGGTGACGGGCTGTATTTGAAAGTCACCGAAACGGGTACAAAATCGTGGGTCTTTCGTTTTCGTGTGAATGGCAAGCTCCGTGACCATGGTCTCGGCTCGGTCAATACGCTTTCGCTGGCCGAGGCACGGCAAGCTGCACAGGAATGTCGGAAATTACGGCTACAGGGCCAAGACCCCATAGAAGCGAAGCGACGACAGCGTGTCACCGCCCAATTGGAAGCGGCAAAGGCCGTGAGCTTCAAAGACTGTGTGGAGAGCTACGTTGCCTCGCACAAAAGCAGTTGGCGCAATGCCAAGCACCAGCGGCAGTGGAGCGCAACCTTAGAAAAATATGCGTCCCCTGTTTTCGGTGATCTGCCCGTGGGTGAGATCGACATGACCTTGGTGCTGAACGTCTTGAAGCCCATTTGGTACGACAAGACCGAAACAGCTTCGCGGGTGCGCGGGCGGATCGAGACCATCCTGAACTACGCCACAGTCCAAGGACTGCGCGAAGGCAACAATCCAGCGGTATGGCGCGGCAATTTGTCGGTGGTGCTGCCCGCCAAAAACAAGATCATGAAGGTCACGCACATGAAGGCCCTGCCTCATGCGGAGGTGGCGGATTTCTGGGTGAAGTTATCAAAATTCGAGGGGGCTGGAGCAGACGCCTTGCGACTGGTTATTTTGACCGCCGTGCGCTCAGGTGAAGCGCGCGGCGCAACGGCAAACGAATTCGATCTCGACAACGCCGTGTGGACGATACCCGCAGAGCGTATGAAGGCTGCGAAAGAACTCCGTGTGCCCCTTTCCCCGCCCGCCGTTGCACTTGTGACAAGACTGCTCAAAGAACGCACGGGCGATCTTGTCTTTCCAGGCATGAAAAAGGGCAAGCCGATTTCAGATGCCACCATTCTCGCCGTGTTGAAACGCATGGGCTATAAAGAACGAACGACCGTTCACGGTTTCCGTTCGTCATTTCGCAATTGGGTGGCTGAATGCACCGACACCCCACGCGAAGTCGCGGAGTCTGCCTTGGCGCACACGCTTGGGAACGCGGTCGAGGTTGCTTATATGCGCACCGACTTGCTGGAAAAGCGCGTGCTGCTGATGACCGCGTGGGCGGCGTATTGCCTACAAGCGACAACAGATTGATGTTGTCGCGAGTCTCATGGCGTAAACCGCCTAGGGCTCGGCTCATCGAGCATGGTGTCAGGGTATAGATCAAAAGTACTCACTTCATAAGTCTTGTTGTAGGCCTGCGCCATTTCCATCATGCCTTCGTCCAGAACCTCCAAGAGCTCCTCAACAGTCGCAAACGGTCCTACGTTCTCGTATGTATATTCGTGCAGGTTTTCCGACTGTCCGTAGTATCCTTTTTCACGGAGCTGAATTCTGAATTTTGCCTGTTCTACCATTGTTTCTGTTTCCTTCTTTTTTGAAGGGAAAGTCAATTTTGTCGCCCTCCTTCTCAAATCCCCTCTCATATAAAACGGCACGGTGTGCAACATCACCGGATCGCGGTTGCTATGCAGCACCAGCAAGTCATTATCATTCATGCGGATCAATTCGTCCGCGCGCATGAGCGGTTGTTCGTGCAAGCCTTGGCTGGGCTGGAACCAGTCAAGATGAAACGCCGTGCCGAGGCGGCCTGAGATGTTTTGGGCGGTGTCCAGGTCCATGCCGCCAAAATAGCTCTCCGTGCCAATGCCGCCCAAGATGGTTCTGGCACCTTGCTCACCGTATTTATCCACCAGTTGGGCGAGGGACTGGACGATCAGCCAGAAGCCGACTTTATATTTTCGTGCCGTGGTGGCGAAGGTCTCGAAGCCTGGAATTTTGAGGTGGCCGAATTCGTCGAGGAAGAGATAGACAGGCAATTTGCCTCTTCGATCTTGCAGGAGGGTGTTGCACAGTTCGGTGTAGAAAAGCGACAGAATGAAGCCGAACGCTTCCATGTCTTGTTGGCGGACGAGGACGTACAGCGCCGTTTTTGTTTCCTTCATGGCGGCGAAGTCGAATTCGTTTTTGGTGAGGACTTGGGCGATGTCCGTGTTGCCGACCAGCGCCAGCGATGTCGCGGCGGTGGAAACAAACGAAAGCATCATCTTTTCGGGCGAGGTGTTGGTGAAGCCCTGATAGTCCTCGAACGTCGCGGTGTCGTTCAGCGTGTTTTCCACGATAAACGCATCCAGCTTACCGCCTTTGTTATGGGCGTCAAAATGATTGAGCCAATAGAGCACGTCTACCAGACTGGCCGTATCGCCCTCGGGGCTGTTTTTGAGGGCGCGGACAAGAATGCGCACCAGCCGCTTTGCGCCGTCGTCCCAGATCGGCTCATGGGGGTGTCCTCCACCGCCTGCGCCCTTGGTCAAGATGTGCGCGATCCGTTCCGCGTCGGCATAGCTCGCCACATTCGCCAGCGGGTTGTAGCCATGGCTTTGGCTGGGATCGATCAAGTTTAGGACGCGGATGTCATAGCCCTGCGACGCGAGGTAACCCGAAGTCTGCTCAAACAGTTCACCCGAGGTGTCGGTGATCACCAGCGAACAATTATCCGCCGTGAGCAAATTCGGCATAATGAGATTGGCGGTTTTGCCCGTGCCCATACCGCCGACGGTGAGGATGGATTGGAACGAAACCTTGCGCGACAAACGCCCCACCTTGCCGTCCAGCAAAAAGCCCCCGTTGAATTGATTGAGCAGCCGCTTGCGTTGATTCCAGCGCATGAACCGCGCGGGGTTGCGGCGATTGGCAATTTCGTCCGCAGAATAAAAGCGAAGCGCCCCGAACACGGTCAAAAGCTGGCTCAGCACCAAGCTGATTGCGTCACCAATGCGCACAAACAAAATGTAGAGATTGCCAAACATCAGCCGCCACAAAATACAGTTGGGTTAAGGAGGGGAACTGTAACCTTGATGGCGGGTGAATTCTACTGATTGTTGTGTTTTGTGTCAGGTTTTACGCGCTTACATGGAAGTCAGTAACTTGTCGTAATCGGCATGTGAACCAACCCAAAACCATGTCACGGTCGTTTCACCGTCTACCACCTCACAGTAACCCAACGCCCGATAGTGAATGCCGATGCGCACCGAATAGGCGGCGTGCTTTCGGCTCACGCATTTATAATGCAGCCCTGGGTGTTGTGGATCGTTTCGCCAGTGAAAATAGGCCCGAGCAGCTTGACGGCGGACGTCGTGTGGGAGGGCGTCAAAATAACGCCAGAAAGTTTTGGTTGTTCTTGAATTCACTTTTGAGGTCGGTCGGAAGGATCGAACGCCATGACATCACCGCTCGCGGCTTCCTCGCGCGCTTGCTTGACCAATTGCCCAATCTCATCTTGGGATGCTGCAAAGCGGTCATCCCAACCGCGTTCCGTCGCGGCCTCTTCACGCAATGCCGCGAGTTCTTTTTCAGGTACGGTTTGCAGCCACTCGGCCACGCCCTTGTCTTGAATGTCGCGGGTAACGCGCATGGTCTCGGTTCCAGTATGTTTTGCGGTCATCATCGTTCGCCCACATTTTACGGAATATGGCGAATGAACGCAAATTCAAGCCTTAACGGGAACGTTCAGTTTCAGGTTCTGTCCGCCCCCGTTGCAAACTCGCCATGCGACTTTCCGCCAGCTCGAACCGTGCGGCGGCACCGGTGTAGGCTTCGCCCAAACCCAGCGTGGTGAGGCGATAACGCCGCTCAACGGTTCGAAGTTTGCCATGTGATCGAGACACAATTATAATCAGTATATGAACAAAATGCTCGAACAAGCCATGACGATTGCAGCGACCTTGACGGATGAAGATCAGGGGAAGTTGGCTGAAGTCGTCTTTGAAGAAGCCAAGCGGCTCGCTGTCTTAGAAGGCATGGCCGATGCCGAGGCTGGGCGCACTGTTCCACACGGCGAAGTTAAAACGTGGCTAGAAAGCTGGGGAACGGATCAAGAAGTCCCCGCTCCATCGTGCAAATAATCTGGTCGCACAATGCCGTTTCGAATTTGATTTCAATTCGTGAATATATCGCAGATAAAAATCCCTCTGCGGCTTCGTCTGTTGCGGCAAAAATTCTCGATGCCAGCAACGCGCTGGAGATGTTTCCAGATCGGGGGCGTCCGACAGACCTGAGCGATAGTCGCGAACTGGTGATCGTTGGAACGCCTTATATTCTGGTCTATCGCGTGAAACAACATGACGTCGAGATTTTAACCGTCTGGCATTCGGCGCAAGATCGAGGTTAGCGCTCCAATTCTGGCTCATCACGCCCTCGTCTGGTCGCCAAACTCGCCATGCGGCTTTCCGCCAGCTCGAACCGTGCGGCGGCGTCGATGTAGGCGTCGCCCAAGCCAAGCGTCGTCAAGCGATAGCGCCGCCCACCTTCCGTCATGATGCCGACGGATCGCCCGCGCTGGTAGAGCGTTAAGCCCTGTTGCTGGAGGGCTGAATGCAAAGCTTCTCGATTGCGGGCTTTTTCAAAGACCTTTGCGATCTCCGCCGCCAGTTGCTCCTTATGGCTGGCTTTTCCAGTACGGAGCTTTGTCGCTTGTTCGCGGTTGCTGCGTTTCAGTCCTTCGTGTGCCGCGTTGTAATGGTGCGCCGTCCCCAGTTCGGGGAAATGATTGAGGCGGTAGCTTTCCATATCACGCTGAATGTCGGCAAAATCGCTTCTGTGGAGCCACACCCGCTTTTTGGACAGCACGGCGTTGCTGGAGATCATCAGGTGCATGTGAATGTGCGCGGTCTCGGCATGAATTACGCCGACGGCCAATTGTTGCGGAGCACGGTGATCGAGGTAGCGTGCGGCGATTATACGCAGCGCCGCGATTTGCTGCCGCTTGGGCAAGTCTGCATTCGGCTCAAGCGCGATGATTTCATGATACATTGCGTTCCCGTTGACCCGTTCGGGCAACAAGGCGTGATTGTCCGTGAATTCACGGACGATGTCCGCTGGTGTCGCCGTGAGAACGGGCAGATTATGCGTCAGCGCAATGTCCGCGCCCTTAGGCATCAACATGTAACTGGTGAGCTGCTCGAAGCTCGGCGTCTTGCGAGACATGGATTTGATAATCATGGTTCGGGTTCGTCATCTGGTGGAGGCTCTACGGGTAATGTCCCCCAGGGCTTTTTCACGAACGCGCGGATGAGCTGTTCCAGCTCACCCAGATTACGCAGCAAGTCAGGTTCGTCATGGACTCCTTTTGCGTGGAAGTCGCGCGTGATCTGATTGACGTTTGTGCCGACACGGCGGAGCTGGATAATCAGCTCGGTGATCTGCTCTTCGAGAGCCTTGGGGGCTAAGTATTCACCCCGAGCATAGGCCTCCGCCTCCGCATGGATTTGTGTCCACACGGCGCGCCCCGCGTCTTCGGCTCGCTCTTCAATGGCGGCGTATTGATCCGCTGTCAGCGTGCCATACACCCGCTTGCGGGTTTTGCGAAAGCGCTGCCAATACCGCTTACGATAGACGCGCATGTTCGTCGCTCTGTCGGCGTTGGCGTCGTCGTCATCGTCTGGCGGCGGCGGTTTTTTTTCGTTGCTCATGGCTCAAAGGTCTGGGGTTCCAAGGGGGATGTTTCCCCTTGGCAAGTTTAGGGATTATCTGCACGAAGGCATGGCTTTGTCCATGCTCTGTGCAGAATCCCAAACTTGCAGTCAGCTCATTGCTCACAGATTTCTGCTCATCGCTCACCGCTGGCGCGCGTCTCGATTGGTATTAGCGGTGAAGGAAGGAAAACGGGAATACGGCACTGGAAAAAGTGCTGTTTTTTATTGCCAGATATCCCTCTCTCATCTAGTGTGAGGGAAAGAGTTTGTCTCGTGTAACGGGCAGAACTCATCGCCTTTTCGTATTGCTGTGTTGGCATGTCGAAAGGTCGGTTAAGGTCATTTCATTTGGGGGGACTAAGCGACATGAAACGCATTATTTCGGCCTTGGCTGTGCTGGTAACAGCCGCAACGTTATCGGCATGTCAAACGACAGGCGAAGGGGTGGCCTGGGACCTCGTTCCCAGCAAAAATCAAGCGGTCTCAACTGGCCCAAATGGTGAAAAATTCCCCGTGCATGCCCTTTGTCGTGCTGGGGTAAAAGGATTCATACAGGCGGGCAATGAATGTCTGCCCTTCACCGAAGTGGCTGCCGATCTCGGTAGCTGCGACACCGTGACAGGATACGTATTCGTGCACGGTGATGATGGAATCGGGGATAAATGGGTCAACAAGTTCTTTCGCTATATGAATACCGAGCGTACGCCCTGTGCACAATACTTTACCATGGCGCGTCCTGGGTACCCACTGATGGACGGGCGCCAGGGCAGTGGCGATCAGCGTTATCGGATCGGCAGTACACAGGTTGGTTCCACACCAGAAAAGGTCTACGCTGTCGCCATGCTTTTACAGTCTCTCAAGCAAAAGCACCCTGAAATTAAGACCTGGAGTATTATTGGTAGCTCCAGTGGCTCCAATATCGGTGGGCGTATCCTCGGGCAGTACCCTGGGCTCGCCCAAGGTGGATTCCTCCTGTCGGGGAATTTCGACCTGCAGGCCTGGCTAGATATGCATCCTGAGTATACGGCAACGAGCATCGGCAATAGCTTACCGGCCATTGATGTCGTTAGAAACGTGCCGAAAGATGCGGTCATCTTCGCTCTCACTGGCACCAGCGATAGCAATACGGATATCAGCCTAGCAGAAAGCTATGGTGACGCCCTTACCTCTGCTGGCGTACAGCATGTGCGCGTCGGCACCTTTGCTGGCGGGCACAATCTCGTGCTCGGCAGACTCGATAATCCGACCACACAAAAAGTAGCCGGCTATCTCACAGAATACGATCAGCTACTCCGCAAGGTCGCCCAAGATCAGGCGAGCCAGCAGGCCGCCAATAAATAACGATCCTTGCTTATATGCTTCGCGAGAGGCCTATCGGCAGATCACATTACCTTAGGTCCCTAGGGCTTTTTGCAGTGGGGGATACAAGGGGGTTATAACCCCCTTGTCCGCCGACGGCTCAATCGGGATCAATCCTGAATGCGGGGTTCATCTCTGGGGCGGTGTTGCGTAGTCTCGCGTCATGACTTCCCCCACACGCTTTTTCCACCCCGACCAGCTTTCCGCCATTCGCGCCCAGTGTGACTGGCGACGGTTACTGGACGACCTCGGCGTCCGTGCAGATGTGAAGCGCTGCACGGAGTCTGAGTTTTGGGGCTATTCGCCGTTCAACCCAGATGAAAAGACCGCCAGCTTTCACATGAAAGACCCTGGCATTTGGTACGACTGGTCCAGCCACGCCACCGCGCCAGGGCGAAGCACGCCAGGGGGCGGCGTGATCGAGTTGGTACAAGCTGTCCACGCCACACGTGGGCAGGTGATGAAGCTCAACGAAGCGGCGAGCTGGTTGGTTGAAGGCGGTTACGCCCCTGCGGATGATCTTGCCCCAGCGTGCGAACCCGCGAGCGGTGAAGAGACAAAAGAGAATTTGCCGATAGATATCGACTTGGCTCCGCGTCTGGTTGAGCACCCTGACTTTACGGAGCGTGGTATCTCGGCGGAGACCCGCGCGTACCTGCGTTGCGGCTATCTGGATGCCGCGCGGGGGATGCTCGCCAAGCGGCTGGTGTTTCAGGTGGGCGGCACTGATCAGAACGGCAAGCGCACCATCCTCACCCACTTCGGGAGAGCCACCACGCCAGAACAGGAAGCCCGTGGCAAGTGGCGCTTCTATCGCGGTTTCAATCCATCGCGGGAACTCTACAATCTGGATAATGTGCTGCTGGACAACGAAGCGACCCGACAGGTCATTAAAACAAAATGCATCGTTCTGGTCAAAGGCGCGTTCGATGTCGCCAAGTGCGTCGAGGCGGGTATCAAGAATGTCGTCGCCAGCTTCGGTGCCCGCCTGTCCGATGTTCAAGCCGAAACACTCAGGGATACCCTTGCCCAACTCAACGCCAAAGAGGCGCGTATCTTTTACGACCGTGACACGGCAGGGCAAACGGCGGCGACGGATGCCATCGCCTTGTTGGACGAACTGGGTGTTCCCGCAACGGCTTTTGATTGGACGCAAAAATTCACCGCCAACGGACAAGACGCAAAACCCATTCCCGAAAGCATCCAAGACCCCTGCGATTTTAGCGCGGCGCAACTCAAGTGGTTGCGTGGGCAGGGCTTGGTGTGAGAGATAACCGATCAAACCATATGACGGTGATCGCGGGAGGCATGAAGAACACGAACCACCATGATGCCATCAGAGAGAGGAATATAGAACACGACATAATTACCGTGCGGAAAACTTCGTATGCCCTCACGGGTATCATGTCGTTCACGTCCAGCCAGCGGGTTTTCCGCCCACAAGCGACAAGCCTGCTCAATTTCCCCAACAAACGAAAGCCCGCGCCGTGGATTGTCCCGGGCAATGAATTCAGCAATGTCTGCCAAGTCAGTAAGGGCAGAAGGCTTAAATTCCAGACGGGGCATCGGCAAGTTCAGGGTGTTTTGCAATCAGGCTGCGACGTATCTCGGCAAAGGCTGCTTCGCCGTCAATCGCTTCACCGCTTTCAAGGCCCTGATCAATCAGCCGACGCAATTCCACCAGCTTGGCGGCCTCTTGCTCGTCAAGGATGGTCACCAAAACTTTCTGATCGCCAGAAGCGCCTGATTTAGCGATCTGTTCTGGCAAGTCTGAAACGGTGCTTTCAATGCGTGTGCTCATACAGACATTCTAGATGTTTGCGCGCCGACGAGCAAACGAGAACTCCGCGCGGCTTGCGTGTTTTCACATTGATTTCATAGGGGACCACGTATCCTCACCGTTTCAATTCTGGACGATCTACAGGCTTTATGGGGTAAACCAGGGTATCTCTCCTACACTTCGCAAACGCTCAGGGCTTCATTTCCCGTGCGGCAAAACCTTATGCACTCAACCACACCTTCCCCATCTCGAATCTTTCTCGTCGGCTATGCGCGCGGTTATCGTTTGGAGTTGGCCGAGGGCTTCCGGGATCAGGGGTATGAGGTGGCGTGTTTCGAGGACGCCCGTCTGGCCGCCCACACCTTGGGTTTCGAATGCCCCAGCGCCGTCCTGATCAATTGGGCGCAAGGCGGGCCGCTGTCGTGTCTGGAATTTGTCGAACGTTACGGCGGCTTGCTGCCCGTGCTGGTCTTGACCCCTCACAATGTTCTGATCGACGTGGTGCGGAGCTTGCGCGCGGGGGCGGCGGATTACATTCGAACACCGTGCTACGGCCCTGAAATTCTCGCGCGGGTGCAGCGCGCCCAGGCCGCGTCGCCAACATCGCGACGGCTGTCCATCGGTGGTCTGTCGCTGGATGTGGAAAGCAGTGTGGCGCACATTGAAAATGAGACGCTACACATGACAGTGCGCGAGGCGCGTATTCTCGCCGCCTTGCTGCGCTGCCCCGAGCGCCCCATCAATCGCCAAGCCCTCATGCGCGTGGCGGGCATCACCAATGTGAAGCCGACCATCATCGAAAGCTACATCAAACAGCTTCGTCAAAAACACCCGTTGCTGCGCCGCTGTATCCGCACACAGTACGGACGGGGATATGCGTTTTATCCAGAGGGGGAAGAGAGAAGGCCCTAAGCCTCACGGTCGTGTTCACGCTCGGTCGAACGCCCACGTGACAAGCTCAGGGTGCGCTTGGCCTTCAACGCCTCGTCAAAATCCTCGGGCGTCAACAAACCCGCTTCGCGCCCAGCCTGCAAATCGTCTTCGGAAATGCGGGTGAGGATTTTCAAAACTGTGGCACGAGCCATTTTTTCCGCCGCTGCGATTTCTTCGGGCGAGCCCGCACTGGCGATTATCTCTTTGGCTCGTTCCGTCCCTGCCGCCTCCAGAGCGCTTAGGGTCAGGCGCATATTGCAGGCCATTTCCAGTGTCTCACTGAGAACCGCCAACTGGGCTTGAGCCTCTGAGAGGTCGGGAAACGCGTGGGCGATGTGGGCGTCGGTCATGGTGATTATGTCCTTATGGGCTATGGCAGCTAGCCTAGCACGGGTGGCGTGTCAGCAAAAACCAAAAGCTGAACGGTGTTTCAGCCTTTTTCCAGCCGTGTTTTTGCGGCATCGGCGTAGGCCTTCATCAGCTCGATGGCAATGAAATGTCGCTTGAGCTGCATCGCGGCAACGGCTGTGCTGCCTGAGCCTGCAAAGGGATCAAGGACGATCTCTCCTGGTTGGGAATAAGTGCGAATGAACTTCGCCAGCAGTTCGACGGGTTTTTGTGTCGGGTGCAATCGGTTGCCCGTGTAGCGTCCAGTGAGAACGTCTGGTAGGGCGTAGGAAGGTCGCGGCGGATTGCCTTTTGCCAACAGTGCCGCGCATTCGTGGCGGCGTTGGGTGTATCCAGTGCTGGAGGCATATGATTTTGCCCAGACAAAATTGCCGACGACGCGGAATCCTGCTTGTGCCCAAGCATTGTGAAACGTGCCCGCTTGCGGCCAGCCGTAAAAGGAAACGCAAAAAGCATTGTCTTTCAAGACGCGGAACATTTCGCGGCTGGTGTCGAACAGCCACTGCGTTTTGTGACGGCCATCATTGGCGATCTTCCGTCCATCTCGCGATTTGTAATCGACCAAATACGGCGGATCGGTAACGATCAAATCGACGCTGCCAGCGGGCATAACCCGCATGACTTTCAGGCTGTCATAGTGAATGACACGATTGAGAAAGTGGGTGACGTCGAAGCTGCGAGGCCGTGTCGTTTTTTGTGCCGTTGAAGACAACGGCGAAAGTGAATGTGTTTGCATGGGATTTGGGGGTTAAGAAATGCGAACGCCCCAAAGCCAGCAGCCCAAAAAGCCGCACCGTCAAGGAGGAACGTGCAACGGCAAATCCTTTACGGGACGGCTAGGGGTGCTTTGCTGTGGACGTTTGTATTTCGCCCCAAGACCCATACAAGCTATCTTCGGTTTGTTGGTTTTATCGGTATGGAAAACGTGCTCTCGCACCGATGGCACTGCCAGCACTCGTAAAGCTCTGCGCCATCAGCATCATGCTGTATGCCCATGGGCGCAGCGTATTTGTGAAGATCTTCGCGTGTTTGGAAGACATAGCCACAACCGTGCGTAAGGTAGGGTTTTCGAGCCATGATGAAACAAAAGAGGGGCAACCTGATCCGGTTCATCAGTGGGTATGCAAGGTGCGTACAACTGCGGACAGATTACCCCGCTTTTTTGTACGCACGTTGATGCGAACCCACATTGATGAACACCGTCAGTTTACCAGTGACCTGTCCATTTGACCAATGTGGGAGCCTAGGTTTGGTTGGGAATTACGATAGGGGCATCTGCCATTTTGCGTAAGGCTTTTACACCACTTGGCACGATTTCATCGCCGCTCAAGACATGCATATTGGACAAACCGACAAACAAGCTCCGTTCGCCGGATGCCGTCAGGACGGTGAGCGCTTTGCGGGCAAAATGCAGGCGCTCGGCAAGGTCGCCCTGACCTTTGGTCAGTTCGATAAACAGATCAATTTGCTGTTTGGGTTTGATGGCGGCATCGACGGATGCAAGATCACCGCGAAATTCTTTGAACATATCCAGGACGTCCTGATGCTGCTGGGTCTCAGTATCACTCAGCGCCACGTCCAGTACGAGACTGTTGTCAAAAACCCCACCTTGGTCTTCCAGAATGGTTTTGAAAATGTCGTCGTCGGATGGCTCTTTGCCGAGCAGCTCCTTCTTGGCGTCGAGCAAATCCTTTTTTGCCTCTGGGTCGCCAGACTCGGCACGGTGATAGGTGTCGATGGCAGTGTTGGCTTGGTCTCTTCGTGGGATGGCTTTGGTTTCGATGGTGCTGGCTTGGTAATCTTCGGTATCGCTTCGTTCGTCCTCCTCTCTCGTTTCAGAGACTTCGGCAATCTCCTTTTCAAGAGCCGACCGAACAAGATGAAATTTATCCGGCGGAATTTCCGAATAGACGTGCTGTCGCTCCGGGGAAAGTTTGTTGAACCCCGGCACCGCCATATGCGGAAACCGCTCAGCCGAAAGATCGGATGTTTCCGGTATCGGTGCTGGAGCAATTTCCGCAGTAGGCATTAGGAAGTGTTTAGGGACATCGAGAAGCTGGTAACACGCCAAGGCGACAGAGTTCTGCGTCTGCCTCTGCGGCTGCCTCCTGCCGTTTTTTCTCTGATCGCGCTCGTCGTTCATTTGCACTTTTTCGCAGTTCCTCTGCACGGCGCAAATCCGCCTCAGCGGCATCGCGCTCTGCCTCGAACCGCTTGAGCAATTCAGGGTCAGGCGACGTGGTGACGTTTCCAGCACCTGCGGGGCCAATAGTCATAAATAGTGTTAAGATACAAAGGCTTATTAACATTCCCACTTTGACGCATTTTTGGGAAAGTTGGGCGGCTTTCTGTTGGGGCATTTTGAGCTCTCCTCAGGTTATATTTTACCATAAAAGTCTATATTTATCAAAGGACTGCGGCGGCGTTTATTCATCCTCCCACAGTCCATCGAACTTGCTGTCGTCCAGTTCGGTATAGCGCACCGTGTGTTTGATGTCGCGGTGGCCCAGGTATTCCTGCACGCGGCGCGTGTCGGCCTTGCGCACGTTGGTCAGGTGAAAACCGCAGGCATGGCGGAGCGCGTGGGGGTTCACGGGGAAGTCGATTTTTGCGCCCCGCCCGGCTCGTGCGATGATTTTGTAAACCGTTGCGTGGCACAGCGAGCCTCCCCGCGATGAGAGGAATACTGGGTCGGAAGATTTCGCCCCCTCGGGGCGAAGAAGAAGCAAAGCGCCAATTTCGTGAGCGGCTAACAATTGAGTGGTGGGCAGCCCATTTTTGCTGCGCTCAACGTGGATGCGTAAATTTTCAAATTCAATTTGCTTCCAAGTTAGGGCGCGAACCTCACTCACACGCAAGCCGTGGCGGTACATCATCCAAATCATCGTCGCATCGCGATGCCCAAAGCGGCCCGTTTCGCGAGCGACCACGGTCATGCGCAGCACTTCCATTTCGTGCAGGTATTTGCGCGCGCGGCGGTTGGCATAGGGAGTCATGCGAGGAGGATTAGGTTTTCTCGTCAACACTTTTGGAACTCCTTTTGGGCCTAGATAAGCCCGAAGCGGTCTTTCCCAAAAATGCGTCTTTTTGGGAAAGAGAGGTGTGTCATCCTAGCATGAAATACTCCTGCCAGCGCCAGACACAAGTCTTCGACTTGCCGGTCGCACGCATGATCTCATGCGTGCCATGTCCGGCGGACGAAAAAACAATAATCCGTGAACGCCAGACATGTTTCTGGGGGGATTTTGGATCTTTGATAATCCGCTCAAGCCGCTTTTGATCGGAGGCGGAAACCGTGAATGTTATTCCTTTGCGCATAGACAACAATCGCACAAATTGGCACATCAGGGAAACCCATCCAGGATTCTTTTATCTCAATCAATCCACTAGAGAAAAACCGGAGCGAATAGGTTTATTCACGAACGTGGCTTTGCAGGAATATCAACGAGTTAGCCTGAAAGATTCATAAAAAGTTACCGCTAAACCCTTATATTCCGTTATGATTCAATTGCTTAAGCTGCATCACACGGGAGGATTTAGCGGTGACAGATTGTACCTCATTGAGTTTTGATTTT